>FZPS01000099.1_pt325 | contig 40816 bp, 35 predicted proteins | sample 1817821 | NCBI WGS metagenome assembly FZPS01 (sample SAMEA104158645, study PRJEB21678) | metagenome | place: Germany | collected 2015-04-21 | reverse complement strand
CCTTTTTAAGTTTTGCCATAATCTTGTCTACTTCTTTCCTGTCAAGGCCTGTTGCTTCAGCAACTTGACCTGCGCTGACCGGCTGATCGGCCTTGCGAAAATACTCGAGCACTGCTTCGTAAGTGTCCATTTTCTCTACCTCTCTTTCCCGCTTTGCAGCGGATGGTTATTGTCAAAAGGCAGCGTCGCTGCCGTAATTCCCGCGGCTAACAAGCGTTAGAGAGCAAGGTTTGATCTCTCCTGCTCCTTAAATATAACTTTGTCTACCAACCTGGTCAAGTTTATCAAAATAGCGTTGAATGGATTGTTCGCAGCGGGCGGGCATGACCCGCCCGGAGTAAGGCTGAGTGATTCTGTTGGAGGATTCGCTTTTTTCTCAGGTACTGGTTTGGGCGGCTCATGAGCCGCCCCTACAACTCTGGCGGAGCCTGGGAACATAAAACTAGTATATCAATGATTTAAACGACTTTTTGACAGCCCCTACGGCTTTCCGGGAGGGCGATTGCCCGTAATGAAGTACGCAGGATAATTTTCATCGAGTTTGCAGGAGCCCATTTTCATTTACCCATCTCTGCACATGCGGTTTCATGTTAGCATGCCCGTTAACCTGGATTTTCGGGATCGCGGTGCCGTTTAATGGATTATTAGCGATACATTGCCTGATTTCGGGCAGGTTTTACCAGCGGGCGGGGCATGCCCCGCCCCTACCAAATTTAGAGGTGAGAAGTGAGAAGTTAGAGGTGAGAAATACACCGGTTTTTCATATGCCGGTATTGCGGGCGGGCGTGGAAGCCCGCCCCTACGACTTTCCGGGTCTTCGCTTCGCCCTCAGGATGACAATGAGGGGTTTTTGGGGCCGCGGTATTCTTCGCGGTCGACCAGGCCGGCGATTTCATCCAGGAAGGGCGATTCTTTTCCAGCGGTGGTGAGCAGGAAGAGGTTTTCGGCGGCGCGGGTCATGGCCACGTAGAGCAGGGTACGGAAGCGTTCGCGATCCAGCTGGGCTTCTTCCTTGTCCAGGCCGGAACGGTTAATATAGCGGGGGAGCAGTCCGCGCCGCACCCCGGCCACAAAGACCACCGGGAACTCGATCCCCTTGGATGAGTGAATGGTCATCACCTTGACCTTCTCCTCAAGGATGTTGAAGGCCTGGTCCTTATGAAATACGTTGGGGATGCCGCGCCTGGTAAATTCATCGCAGTACTGCCGGCATATTTTGTTGGTGGGGCAGAGAACGGCAAAGTCAGAAAGGCGGAAGTGCCCCCCGCCCACAAGGTCCAGTATTTTTTCGCAGGCAAAGCGCAGCTCCCGCTCCTCGAGGTCGCAGGTGACCACCCGGGGGCGGGCTCCGATGCGATGGGACCAGCTGGGCTCAATGAATTCGCGCTCCTGGGTAAGAAGGCTGTTGTGCTCGAGCAGGCGGGTTGCCGCTGCGGCCACCTGCCTGGTATTGCGGAAGTTTCTGCGCAAAATGGAAGTGCGGCCGCGCGCCTCAATGCCCGCCTCTTTCCAGGAGAATCCCCGGTTGTAGATGGTCTGGGAGGCATCGGCCATTACCATGTAGCTGCGGCGGGAGCGGGGATCGCCGCCCCTGATCAGCTCCCTGGTCAGTCGCAGCTGCACCGGGCTCAGGTCCTGTCCTTCATCCAGGATGACATCATCGTAGGGATCGTCAAGGGGGTTTTCGGTAATCTTTTTCAGCCCCAGCAGGGGGATATCGCTCCAATCACAGAGTCCTGCCTCCTGGAGCAGTTCCTGGTAGGAAGTGTAGACGGCCCAGACCGCCCGGCGGTAGCCCGGCGGCAGGGGCGTGTTCCGCCCGAAGCGGCGCAGCTGCAGGTAGCTCTCTAAATCGCCGATGCCGTTTCCCTTGATCACCTGCTGGATCTCGGTGAGGTAAAAATCCAGGCCCAGGGCGGGGATGCCCGTCTCTGAAGACTGTTCCGCCTGCCGGAGCGCCTCTCTCAAAACCTCCTTCTGGTCGCTGTCGCGGGCAATATTAAACTCAAGCCCGTGCTCCTGCCGCAGGTATTCCACCAGCCAGTTGAAAAATGTGTTTACTTCCAGGTTTTCCGGCAGCGGGCCGATGAGCTCTTCAATGAGGGTCTTGTTGACGCCGTTCAGGGTCCTGGTATAGGTGAGCAGGAGAACCTTGCGGCCGGCTCCGGCCAGCTCGATAGCCCGGTAGATGCCCACGGTGGTCTTCCCCGAGCCGGCGCAACCTCGCAAAACTATAGCCCCGGTATGCCGGGATTCAACGTAGCGGGTCTGCTCCGGATCAAGGTTCAGCATGAGCCTTTTCAGGCTGCCCCGGCAATAACCGCGGAGCCGGTCCAGGGTGGTACGGTAGAGAAGGTTGTCCGGGTTATAGATAACGTGCTCCATCTCGCAGTCTGTAGCCAGGTCCAGCATCCAGTGCAGGCTCTGCTCGGGCAGGCCGTCAATCTGCTCCAGTTCTTCCAGGCGGCGGGTTTTTTTGACTTTCTTGACCAGGTGAGAAGGAACGCCCAGGATGCGCAGGTGCGTTGGCGGAAAGTAGGCAAAGGGGTTGTCCGCTTCGGGCTCGGGCAATCTCTCGACAGCGAGGCTGCCATCCAAGCCGGCGGCGGTCTCCGCTTCCGCCTCCACGGGCTCATCTGTTTCCAGGCGGCTGAAGGCGGTATGCGGCGAGAAAACAAATTGGTGTGCCCGATCGATAATGCGGTGATCCCCCAGCTTCCAGAGGCGGAGCGAATTGTTGTCCCAATCAAAGATGATCCGCCACTGCCGGTTCACGTAGCATTCCCATTTGCCCGCTGCGCCCCTAAGCCTATGGGCCTGTAAGCTTGGATGGCCGGGGTCCACACTAAGCCTCTGGATCGTGTCCATGACCTGGTTCTTGAGTTCCGCCGGGCAGCGATCCAGGATAGCTGTAAATTCGTCGGATAGCTGCAGTTCAAACAAGGGCCGTCCTCCGCCGGGATAAAAATTAAGCAGGCGATAGCAATGGCCGGAGGTAAATAAACTGCTGCAGCGATGTGAGTAGAAATGTGTGGCTTCTTGCAATACTGTGAATTATTTGTTGCCTGGTACTATTTTATCCTTAAATGGCTGAATGGACAAGCCTGGAAGGTAATGACCATGTGATCCTTCGCTTCGCTCGGGATGACAAAAGGGGTGCTCAGGGACTTGGCAAATGGGAGGTTCTGGGTTATGCTTGGAACAAGCAGGCTCCGGGTAGTTGAGATGACTATAGAACTGCCTGGCTGTTAAAAAAGAGGAAAAGATGGGTTTGGATTTGGGGAGCACAGAGGATTGGACTTGGGAACACGGGAGAGGTGCCGGCCATGAACAAGGGGATCGAGATCAATGCCCGCTTTGCCGAGGCGCTGCACTTGATGGAAGAGACCGGGCAAAATGTCTTTGTTACCGGGCGGGCCGGTACCGGGAAGTCGACCCTTCTGGACTACTTCCGCACCATCACGCGTAAAAATGTTGTGGTACTGGCCCCAACCGGGGTAGCCGCAGTGAATGTCTCCGGCCAGACCATTCACTCTTTTTTTGGTTTCAGACCGGATGTAACGGTGGAAAAGGTGAGGAAGGGAGCCAAAAAGAAGGCCTCGCCTATCTATAAAAACCTCGACACTATTGTCATTGACGAGATATCCATGGTCCGCTCCGATCTCCTGGACTGTGTGCACGAGTTTTTAACGGTAAATGGCAAAACCCCCGGTGCTCCCTTCGGCGGCATCCAGATGATCTTCATCGGCGACCTGTATCAGATCCCGCCGGTGGTCACCGGCCAGGAACGGGAAATTTTTAGGCACTATTATGACAGCGAGTATTTTTTCGATGCCAAGGTTTTTCAGGATCTGGAGATCGCCTTCGTGGAGCTGGAGAAAATCTATCGCCAAACCGACCAGGATTTTATCGAGCTTTTAAACAAGATTCGCAATAAAACCGTCAGCGAGGAAGATATCGAGGCGATTAACCGCCGGCTCACCGGGGATAACCAGGAGCTGCCTGGAGATGTTATTCATTTAACCACCACCAATGCCATGGCCGAAGAGATAAACCAGGCTGAACTGGACAAGCTGCCGGGCAATAGTCATGTATTCACCGCCGATATCAGCGGCGAGGTGGAGAAGAAATATTATCCCGCCGAAGAGCTGCTGCAGTTAAAGGAAGGCGCACAGGTGATGCTGCTGAATAATGACGCGGAAGGGCGGTGGATTAACGGGACTATCGGCGTGGTAAGCAAGATTGGAAAGGACGGCCTGGAGGTCAAGCTGCGCGACGGCGATACTGAACAAGTAAATCCGTTTAAATGGAGTATTAACCGCTATTACTGGGACCAGGAGGCGGGTGCTGTCGCTTCGGAGACGATGGGATCTTTCAAGCAGTATCCCTTGAAGCTGGCCTGGGCCATCACCATACATAAAAGCCAGGGAAAGACCTTCGACCGGGTGGTCATCGACCTGGGACGGGGCGCATTTGCCTCCGGGCAGCTTTACGTGGCCCTGTCCCGCTGCCGGAGCCTGCAGGGGGTTTACTTAAAAAGAAAGATCCGCGCAGCGGATGTGCGCATTGACTTCAGAATAGTAAGATTCATCACCAGCTTCCAGTACCGGCTTGCGGCAGAGAAGATGCCCATCGAGGAGAAGGTCAGGCTGATTCAGGAAGCGATCGAAAATGAATCTGCCCTGGAGATTACCTACCTGAAGTCTAAAGATGAAAAATCGCGGCGCGTGGTCAGCCCCCGGTGTGTGAAGGACATGGAATACATGGGCAAGAGCTTCCTCGGCATGGAGGCCTATTGCCACAGCAGAAAGGCTTTGCGAAACTTCCGGGTGGATCGGATTTTGGAATTAAAATCTTTCTCTCCCTAACCAGCCCCATTTGGCCGCCTCTTCTTTCACCAAATATGCGCTGCAGAAAACATGTGGTTTAAAGCGCTAAAGGCTTTCGTTTAAATTTACAATATTATTTGCAACACCGTACAACTTGTGCTACTATTTTATGAAATATTAGCAAGGAGGGCTGAAGCGCCTGGATGTCTATAAAATTGAAGGGAGGAAACTTATATCAAGGCCATCAACACCCAGAAGGTGATTTACAGCTTTAGACCAGAAATGGCTTGCGTGGATAAGGTTAAGCCTGGGGACACTTTTAAAGTGAAGACCAATGATTGTTTTTTTGGTCAAATAACAAGTGAAGCTCAGGATATTCATGCTATCGATATGTCCAAGGTCAACCCGGCCACGGGGCCTATTTATGTTGAAGGGGCAGAGCAGGGTGATTTACTGAAAGTCGAAGTGCTGGACATAGAAGTAGATTCTCAAGGGGTCGCATGCATTTTACCCGGAGAAGGGCTTTTGGAAAACAGGGTTGCAAAGCCTCATATCCGTGTAATGCCGGTCAAGGATGGCCGGGTACAATTTGGCGATCTATTAATACCGATAAAGCCAATGATTGGGGTAATCGGGTTAGCGCCGTCCCATGCAGAGGGAGAATGGCCCACAGACACTCCCTGGAAGCACGGCGGGAATATGGATACAACTGATATAGCCAAGGGCTCCGCCCTGTTTTTACCGGTAAGTCAAAGGGGCGCACTTCTGGCGCTTGGTGATTGCCATGCATTGATGGGCGATGGAGAAGTTGGAGTCTCGGGATGTGAAATAGCCGCCGAGGTCACTTTGAGGGTAGATTTAATCAAGGGAAAAGCCGCCTCCTGGCCTCTATTGGAAACCGGCGATTATACAATGGTCATAGCTTCCGGAGACACCCTGGAGGAAGCCACATTCAATGCTGTTGACGAGACGGTTAAATATTTGCAGAAGGCCCTGGCGTTATCATGGGAGGATGCATATATCCTCTCCAGTCTCGTGGTAGATATAAAAATAAATCAAGTGGTTAACCCCAAGAAAACCGTTCGGGCGGCTATCCCCAAATCACTGATCAAAACGGATTTAATTATTAATTCAATCTAAAAGCAGATGAACTTGGAAAAGGAATATTGTTCAAATTAGCAGCACCTTTTTTAAATATTACTGAGGTAATATGATGGAGGCAAAACTATCATTTGGCAAGTCGCTATTGATAATAGCGATCCTGTTAATTTGTATTTTTGTTGGTGTTATTCTCTGGGGCCTTGATCCGCATATACCCATTATAATAGCAACAGCCATTGCCGCCGTTATCGCCATATTAAGCGGCATGAAATGGGAACAGCTGGAAGACAGCATGGTTAAAGCAGTAAACAACGTAACCCCGGCTATATTATTTTTACTGGCCATGGGCATGATGCTGGGGGCATGGCTCCATTCCGGTGTTGTCCCCACCATGATCTATTATGGTTCCAAAATGATCGCCCCCAGTATTTTCCTGCCCACGGCATTTTTATTGTGTTCAGCTGCCTCTCTAACCACCGGGGATTCCTGGGGTACTGCCGGCACCATCGGTGTGGCCATAATGGGCATAGGCATAAGCTTTGGCTTCCCGGCGGCGATGATCGCAGGCGCGGTTGTCAGCGGATCTTATTTCGGAGATAAGCTGTCGCCCATATCCGATACCACTGTTTTGGCTTCCGGGGTTAGCGGTGTTGATGTTTTTGAGCACGTTAAATATATGCTTTATACCACCGTTCCAAGCATGATCATCGCCACGATCGCCTATTTCTTTTTGGGCTTAAAATACTCCAAAAATGTTGATCTTGAACAGATTTCAGCATTGCGCGAACTATTGGGTGAAACATTTACAATTAGCCCAATTTTACTTCTTGTTCCGGTATTTGTAATCGTCATGATCGTTTTAAAGGCCAAGCCCATACCGGCGCTTCTAGGCGGCACTATTTTCGCGGCTATACTGGCGATAATATTCCAGGGCGCAACGCTTAGTGAGGTATTTGATGTAATGCATTATGGAGTAGCCTTGGATACCAGCCATGAGTTGATTGACGAACTTATAGCCGGCGGGGGCTTAGATTATGTGATGTGGACAGTATCCCTTATTCTTTGCGCAATGGCTTTTGCCGGGGTATTCGAAGGTACCGGCGCTGCCGATCAGATAGTAGACCGCATACTGGCCAGAGTTAGGAGATTAGGCGATCTTATTACCGCTACAATAGTATCATCAATATTCTTAAACATCACCACTGCAGACCAGTATTTAGCAATAATCCTTCCCGGAAGAATGTACAAAGACGCGTATAAGCGCATGAACATTCATCCCAAAGTGCTCTCCAGGACGCTGGAAGATGCCGGCACGCTCACATCTCCTCTTTTCCCCTGGAACACCTGCGGCGCTTTTGTCGGGTCGGTGCTAGGCGTCAATCCCTTTGCCTACTTGCCCTATGCCATTCTTAACTGGTTAAATTCAATCATAGCCATAATATACGGCTATACGAAATTCAAAATAGCGTATTTGGACGAAACAAAAGAAGAAACAACAGGAGAAAGTATAAAGGCGTAGCGCGCATCACCGGAAGAGGCGGCTCATGGGCCGCCTCTTCCTATGGCCGGGCAAATAGAGAAATCAGTTGCTTTTTATACGCCACCGCATCCTCCTCCCGCTTGTTTAACGCATGCGGGAGGCTGTTTTTGCAAACATCCGGTGCTGAGGCCCCCGTAGAAGATAACATGAGTAAACTCCCCGCAATGACATTGCCACAGAGGCAGGAATAATCCTGACGGCAGAAGAAGTGTTATTTGTTGCATTCCCGGTATAGCCAGGGTAGTGTATAAGGTAAAATCCCCCCCGGCCCCCCTTTAGAAAAGGGGGGAGTATAGTTGCCTTTTGCAAAGGGAGTATGGGTTCTTTTGCAAAGAGAGTATGGGTTGCTTTTGCGGGGGGAGTATGGAGAAGGGGAAGTATGTGCTTTTACCGGAGGGGTTTCGATGCAAGATAGGCTGCACCGCATTATTGAAAATCATCCTGTAATACCGGCGCTGAAAGACGACCGGGGGCTGCAGGCCGTCCTCAATTCGGATTTTCAAATTGTCTTTATCCTTTACGGCAGCATATCAGACATTGGCGAAATTACGGAGAAGGTGAAGCGCAGCGGCAAGATGGCCTTTGTCAACGTTGATTTGATCGAGGGCTTCGCCAATAAAGAGATCGTGATTCAGTATATGAAAAAATATACGGCCGCCGAGGGCATTCTCAGCGGGAAGGCTTCCATGATCAAGGCCGCCAGGGAGCAGGGCTTTTACACGGTGCACCGGCTCTTTGTCATCGACTCATTCTCTTTCGATAACCTGGACCGGCAAATTGAAATATCAAGGCCGGATTACCTGGAAATTCTGCCGGGCTGGCCCAAGCTGGTGACATGGGTGATGGAGAAGACTGACATCCCCATTATTTCCGGCGGTCTCATCTGCTGCAAGGAAGATGCCATTGCCGCGCTGAAGGCAGGCGCCGTCGCCGTATGCTCCACGAACCCCGAGGTCTGGTCCGCCTGAAAGATGTCACCCCCCCCCAGCTCCATCTAAGTCATCCCGAAATGCAGGGCTTTTTTTGATCCCGGGCTGATTTGGAGATCCTTCGCTTCGCTCGGGATGACATGTAAAGGGGCTCAGGATAACAAGTAAAGGGGCTCACGATGACAAGAAGGGCCTGGGTGGCAACAGCTGCGTCCCCGGCGTCACACCTAGCCCATAAAGTCATAAAGTGGGACAAACAGGTACGTCCCTAGCGTCCCACTCAGCTTTATCCATTGACAATTGAACAATTGGATTCTATACTGGAAGTGAATTACTAGCGAGACGAGAGAAAAGTAATTCCCGAGGGGAAGTGTGCTTTTCTCTTTTTTTTCGCCTTTTGTACAACCATAGAAGCGAACGGAGGGATAATGGTGGGTATGGGGGATTTCTCCATGGACTTTTTTTCGCTGAAAGGGAAGAACGCCATTGTCACCGGCGGCAACACCGGACTGGGGCAGGCCTTTTCACTGGCCCTGGCCAAGGCCGGCGCCAACGTGTTCATCCCGAGCATTCAAAAAGATGATGAGATTGTCTCCCTCATCGAGGCTGAAGGGGCAAAAGGAGCCTGTTTACACGTTGATCTTATCCAGAGCGGCGCCGCCGCGAAGGTGATCCGCTCCTGCGTGGATGCCTTCGGCTCCGTGGATATCCTGGTCAACAGCGCCGGCCTCTGCATCAATGAGAAGGATGTCCTCTCCTTCGGCCGGAAACAGTGGGATCTCATGACGGCAATTAACTTTACCGCGCCCTTCGAGCTGAGCTACGAAGCGGCCAAATTCATGATTCCGCAGCACAGCGGCAAGATTATCAATATCTGTTCTCTCTTTTCATTCCTGGGCGGCCGCTGGTCCCCCGCCTATGCGGCCACCAAGCACGGACTGGCCGGGCTCACCAAGGCCTACAGCGACGAGCTGGCGGAGTATAACATCCAGGTAAACGGCATTGCTCCGGGCTACTATGCCACGGAAATTACCGCCGATACCAGGCGCGACCCTGAAGCAAACAAGAGAGTCCTTGACCATATTCCTGCCGGCCGCTGGGGCGAGCCCCTGGACCTCATGGGCGCCCTGGTTTTCCTGGCCTCCAGGGCCTCCGACTACATCAACGGCCATATCCTGGTGGTCGACGGCGGCTACCTGGTCCGGTAAGGACCTCCGGCCGATAAACAAAGAGAGGCGGTGGAAGCAGCCATGGGAAAGAAGTACTTAATCGGAGTAGACGGCGGCTCGCAGAGCTCCAAGGTGGTCATCTTCGACCTGGAGGGGAATATCATCTGCGAGGGAAGGCAGGAGCTAAGGCCCATGCACCTGCCCGAGCCGGGCGTAGCGGAGCATCCCGATGATGACCTCTGGGATTCGCTGGTGGCGGCAAGCCGCCAGGCCATGGAGAGATTTCCCGGCAGCAAGGCCGATATTATAGGGCTGGGCCTCTGCACCATCCGCTGCTGCCGGGTTTTGCTTAAGGAAGACGGCAGCCTGGCGGCGCCGGTAATCAGCTGGATGGACCTGCGCCTCGCCAGGCCCTACGAGCACCTCAATCCCGAGGTCAAATACGTGACCACCACCACCGGCTATATGACGCACCGGCTTACGGGAGAATTCAACGATACGGCGGCCAACTACGAGGGCCAGTGGCCCATCGACAAGGATACATGGCAGTGGAGCGAAGACGAGGCCGTCATCAAGCAGTACAATATCCCGCGGGAGATGCTCTTCAACCTGCTGCCCCCGGCCAGGATTGCCGGCTACCTCACCGAGGAGGCCGCTGCGGCCACCGGCTTTCCGGCAGGCATACCGGTAGCAACCACGGCCAACGACAAGGCCGTGGAAGCGCTGGGGGCGGGGCTGCTTCCCGGGAACACGGCCCTCATCTCCCTGGGCACCTATATCACGGGCATGGTGCACGGTCATAAGAACGTGAAGGAGGCCACCAGCTTCTTTACCAACCTTGCCTCCGTGCCCTACCAGTATCTTTACGAAAGCGGCGGCATCCGCAGGGGCATGTGGACAGTGAGCTGGTTCAAGGATCTGCTCGGCGATGAGCTGGCCCTCAAGGCAGAAGCCCGGGGCTTGACCCCGGAAGACTACTTGAACGAGATCGCCGCCGCGGTGCCCGCCGGCAGCGACGGGCTGATGACTGTGCTGGAGTGGCTGGCCCCGCCGGAGAAGCCTTATAAAAGGGGCCTTATGATCGGCTTTGACGCTCGCCATAGCGCCGCCCACATCTTCCGTTCCATCCTGGAGGGCATCGCCCTGACCATGAAAAACCACGTTGAGGCCATGTGCGCGGAGCTGGGCCTGACGCTGGAGCGGATCATCGTCTCCGGGGGTGGTTCCAGCGGCGACCTCTTCATGCAAATTTTCGCCGATGTTTTCGGCCTCCCCGCCTGCAGAAACTTGGTCAACAGCTCGGCCGGCCTGGGCTCGGCCATCTGCGCCGCCCTGGCCCTGGGCGTTTTTAATGACTACCGCGAGGCCGTGGCCAGGATGGTGCGGGTGCGGGATGTTTTCCAGCCCGACGAGGCCAGCCACGCCCTCTACCGGCGCATGAACGAAGAAGTTTACCGGCACATTACCCGTTATAGCGACGAAATATTGAAAAAGGCACACCCCATTTTTGGCTAAAAACAAGAGGAGGAGTTAGAAGATGTCCCTGGCAAAGGCAGAAATTGTGGAGCAGCTGATAAAAATCCTGGGCGAAGACCAGGTCGTTACCGACGAGGAGGTTCTGAAAAGAAGCAGCGTGGACCGCTTCCGGCGCTTCGAGGAGATACACGGCGTCTTTAACGGGCCCTTTCCTGCCGCCGTGGTTTACGTGCACAGCGCCGCGGAAGCGGCAGAAGTGCTCAAGTTCGCGAATAAGCACGGCCTGAACGTGGTCCCCCGGACCGGGCAGACGGCCACGGAAGGCGGGCTGGAAACGGCCGTGGAGAATTCCATTGTCCTGGACGGCTCCCGGATGAACCAGATCATCAACATCGACACTTACAACATGCAGGCCACCTGCCAGTGCGGCACCCCCCTGCAGCTGCTGGAGGACCGGCTGAGGGCCCTGGGCTACACCACCGGCCACTCTCCCCAGTCGAAGCCCATGGCTCACCTGGGCGGCCTGGTGGCCACCAGGAGCATCGGCCAGTTTTCCACGCTTTACGGCGGCATTGAAGACATGGTCGTGGGCCTGGAAGCCGTCTTCCCGGACGGCCATATCGCCAGGATCAAGAATGTGCCGCGCCGGGCGGCGGGTCCCGATATCCGCCACGTCATCATCGGCAACGAGGGCGCCCTCTGCTTTATCACCGAGGTGACAGTGAAGATCTACAAGTATATGCCTGAGAACAACATCCTCTTCGGCTACACCCTGGAAAGCATGAAAACGGGATTTGAGATACTGCGCGAGGTGATGGTCAACGGCTACCGCCCCTCCGTGACCAGGCTTTACGACCCCGAAGACGCATTCTATCATTTTCCGCATTTTTCCGAAGGCAGGTGCGTGCTCATCTTCATGGCGGAGGGGCCCAAAGGCATTGCCGGGGCAACCGCCGCCGCCATCAAGGAGATCGTGTCGCGCCACCCCGATTGCAAGCAGGTAGACAACCGCTACATCGAGGCCTGGTTTGAAAACCTGAACTGGGATGCCTCGGACGTGGCCCAGGAGAGGGCCGAGATCCTGGAAACGAAAAATATTGGCAATACCACCGAGATTTCGGCCGGCTGGGATAAGATCTACGACATCTACGAGGCCTGCGTGGAGAGGATCCGCAGCGAGGTCCCCGACATGACCCTGGTGGGCGGCCACGCATCGCACTGCTATATCAACGGGACCAACCTCTATTTCGTCCATTACTACAACGTGGTGGACTGCAAGCCCGAAGAGGAGCTTACCAAGTACCACCTGCCCATAAAGAAGATCATCGTGGAAGAGACGCTTAAAGCCGGGGGCTCCATGTGCCACCACCACGGGGTGGGCAAGTATCGCAGCCCCTGGATCAAGGAGGAGCACGGCTCCGCCTACTATATCCTGGAAACACTGAAGAAATCTTTTGATCCCCGCGGCATTATGAACAAGGGGACCATTTTCCCGGGGTGATGATCATGGATGTCCTGGTCTGCTTCAAGGTGGTGCCCGACCTGGACCAGCTTCCCCCCGGCGGCTGGGAGATAGACAGCGCCTTAAGGGTGGAGACCGGCTTTGTCAAGACCATGCTCAACCCCTACGATGAGAGCGCCCTGGAGCTGGCCCTGCGGTTCGCCGAAAGTGCCCCCTTCCCCGTTAAATTGACCGCTTTAACCGTGGGCGGCCGGGAAGCGGAGAGCTATCTAAAAACCCTTTACGCGCTCAGGTTTGACCGGGCCGTGCGCCTGGAAAGCGATGCCGACCTGCGCTTCTCGCCGGAGAGCGTGGCCGCAGCCATCTGCGCCTTTGTCCGCCATAACCCCCAGGATTTAATCATCATGGGGCGGCAGAGCGGGGTCGGCGACAACGCCGCCACCCCCCTCATCACTGCAGAGATGCTGGACTGGCCCTGCATCAGCCAGGTCACCGGGATAAAGATCCGCGGCGAAGATTGGCTGGAGCTGGGCAGCATGGTGGACGACGGCTTTTTAAGGCAGCTGGCCCGCCCCCCCCTTGTCGCCGCCGTGGGCAACGCGCCGCACGCTTATTTAAGAGTGCCCACGTTGAAAGAGAGGCTTGCCTGCAGGGATAAAAAGGTGGAAGTTATCGAGGCGGCTATTCCCGCCAGCGAAAAGAAGGCCGCGGGCTGCGCCCTGGCGGGGCTCGCGGTAATCGACCGCCGCAGGGCCGGGGTAAAGATTGAAGGCGCCAACCCGCAGGAGAAAGCCCGGAGGCTATACCAGGAATACCTGAAGGGGTGGCTGGCGGAGCTATGAACTACACGGTTGTCTTAAACGGCTGTTCGCGCACCGTGCAGAGCCAGGCCGAAGAACTGGCCGCCTTCATCGAAACCAACCTGGGCGCCGCGGCGCCGGGGCGCTGCATCATTTTCTACAGCGCGCCTGAGAAAAAAGATGAGCTGGCCGCCCTCTTCCCCGCGGAATATCTGCTGCTGGTAAGGGTGGAGCGCTACCAGCCGGAATTTTTCCTCTCCGCCCTGGCCCGGCTGGCGCAAGATAACCCCACCCCCCTCTACCTCTTCCCCGGCGGCTACAGCGGCAGCGAGCTGGCGGTGCGCCTCGCCTGCCGCCTGGGGGGCAGCTCCCTCACGGCGGTGCAGAAGCTGGAAGCGGCGCAGGAGCCGCCGGTCTGCTGCAAAACAGTCTACTCCGGCTACCTGCAGGCGCGGCTGGAGCTGCGGCGGAAGCCATACTGCCTCTCCATCGCCCGGGGCGGTGCCGGTCAGCGCCGGCGCGCCGTCAAGGTCCGGGAGATGGCAGAGCTCGACATGAGGGGAGCGGCGGAAGCATCTTTCTGCCGGGAGCTGGAATTTAAAGAGGCGGGCGGCGGCGGCCTGGAACAGGCTTCCTTTATCATGGCCGCAGGGCGGGGCGTCGGCAGCAAGGAGAAGACCGAGAAATTCAAGCAGGCAGCGGCAGAACTGGGCGCCGCTTTCGGGGTCAGCCGGCCGGTAGCGATGAACGCCTGGGCGCCGCTAAGCGCTCTCATCGGGGCCTCGGGGGTGATAAGCCGGCCGCGACTCTGCATCGCCGCCGGGGTGTCCGGCGCCGCCGCCTTTTACGCCGGCATTGAGAAAAGCAAGCATATCGTGGCCCTTAACATAGATGAATTTGCGCCGCTGGTACAAACCGCCGACGTGGCGGTGATCGATGATTACGAGGCGGTGCTGGAGGAGCTGCTGCGCTTAATCAGGCAGGAGCGGGAGCTCAAGGCCAAGGGAGAATAAAACCCGTGGAAGAAAAAATATACACCGTGGACGAGAAATACCAGGATTACCTTTCCGATGAATCGAGGCTGCAGGGCTGGGCCGAGGGCATCTTTTTTCCGGAAAGCGAGGCCGATATCCGGGAATTTGCCGCCTGGGCCCAGAGGAGCGGGGCCGCCGCCACCATCCAGGGCGGAAGGACGGGCCTTGCCGGGGGCGCCGTACCGGCGGGGGGCTGCCTGCTCAACCTCTCCCGGATGAGCCGCGCCGGCGAGCTTTCCCGGGGCTGCGGCGGCGAATTTCTCCTGGAAGTGGAGCCCGGCATATCGCTGCTGCAATTGAGGCAGGAGATCAAGCGGCTGAAGAGCGAAGCGGAGCTCTTCTGGCCCCCGGATCCCACGGAAGCCTCGGCCTCCGTAGGCGGGATCGTCTCCAGCGGCGCCCGGGGTATCTGCGCCCCGCGCTACGGGAACACGGGCCGGCATGTTGCGGGAGCGCGGATCGTCCTCGCCGGCGGGCGCGTCATGGAGCTGCGCCGGGGCGAGCAGCTTGTGTCCCTCGGCGGGGAAAAGATGGACCTGCTGGACCTCTTCATCGGCGGCGAGGGCATCTTCGGCGTCCTCAGCGGGCTTACCCTGCAGCTGCAGCCCAGGCCGCGGCACAGCTGGGGCTTTATGTTCTACTTTGAACAGAAGAAGGCGCTCTACGCCTTTGTGGAAAAGCTGAAGAGGAGCCGGGGCGAGCTGATGCAGCTCGGCCTGGCAGCCGCCGAATACATGGACCGCTCAACCCTGCAATTGATGGAGGAGCATGGAGAAACGGCGGAGAGCTTAAATACGGCGCCGCCCCTGGACCCCGGGGTTTTGGCGGCGGTCTACCTGGAAGCCCATTGCGGCGAGGAAGAGGCCGCCCTGGAAATTGCCGGCAGGCTGGCCGATATGGCCGCCGAATCAAACTGCGATCCCGACCGGGCCTGGGCGGTGAGCGGCGAAAGCGGCGTGGAGAAGATGAGAGACTTCCGCCATGCCGCGGCGGCAGCGGTGAACTTTCACCTGGTAAAGGCCAGGCTCTCGGAGCCGCGCCTGACCGGGCTGGAAATTTACCTGGAAGCGGGCGATGAAGACTTCGCCGGCGTGGTGGAAAAATACGAGGCCGGCTGTTACAGCGCGGGGCTGAAGGCAGCCATCTACGGCCATATCCTGGGAAGCCGCCTCCGGGTAAACCTGCTGCCGGAAAGCTATGCCCAGTATGAACAGGGGCGGCGGCTCATGGCGCAGTGGGCGCGGGAGCTGGCGGGCAGCCGGGGCAAGGTGGACCGGCAGCACGGCATCGGCAAGCTCAAAAGGGAGCTTTTCCTGCAGATGGCGCCCGGCGCATACCTGGAAGATTTGCATAGGCTCAAGGAGCACTACGATCCCGCGGGGCTGTGGAACCGGGGCACCCTCCTGCCGCCCCCTCGTGAAAACGGCTAGCGCAGCGAAAAGCCATGTTTAAGGGGATCGGCCGCGTCGATGATTAATTGGCCCGCGCCGGTCAAAAAGGCCCTTCCCTTTACCTGGGGCAGGATGGCCGGAAGCCCGCCTACCGCGGTCTCCTCCAGCACCGTCCCTTCAAAAATCGCCCCGGTAATGCTTTCGTGGTAGAAAAGATCGCCCTTGCCCAGCGCTCCCCGGGCATAAAGGGCAGCCATGCGGGCGCAGGTTCCCGTCCCGCAGGGAGAGCGATCCACCGCGGCGTGCCCGAGGACAACCAGGCTTTTATGGGTATCGCCGGAAAACTGCGGCTCCTTAACAAAGAGGATATCTTCAACAAAGTTGATATGGGGCTTTTCGGGGTGAACGACGGAGAGGTTTTGATTTACCTCTTCCCGTATGGCCAGCCCCCGGCGGATGAAGCCGGGGATGTTTTCCTTGGAATGTTTCAGCCCCAGCTGATCCATCTCCACGATAACAAAAAAATTGCCGCCGAAGGCGATGTCCACTAAAATCTCGCCGCCGGGCAGCTGAACGGGCACTTCACCCCGGTAAAGAAAGGAAGGCACTCCCTTGAGGGTGGCTTCGCCGGCGCCTCCATTCTTTACCCCCACTTCGACACTAACCAGGCCCGCGCCTGTTTCCAGGGTCACAGTGGTCAGCGGCCCTTTCACCGGCACCAGGCCAAGCTCAACGGCAATTGTGGCTATGGCCATGGCTCCATGGCCGCACATGTTATTATAAAAAGCGCCGTCAATAAAGATGACGCCCAGGTCGGCTTCGGGGTGGCAGGGGTCTACGGCCACGGCGCCGTACATATCATCATGGCCCCGGGGCTCCAGCAGGGCGGCTGTGCGGATAAAATCATAGCGCTTCATCATGTATTCGCGCTTTTCCAGCAAGCTCGTCCCCTTAAGCTGCGGGCCTCGAATAATGAGCCGCAAGGGCTCCCCTCCCACGTGGGCATCGACGTAATGAAGAATATGCTTGCTCATCCTACCCCTCCCGGCACCCTAGTAGTTCCAGGAACACCCCCCTATTTCCTGCCGCTATGACCATGGTAGGCCCGGTAAAAAACGGAGAGCATCTGCGATTCATCGGGAACGCGGGGGTTGGTGCAAAGGTTGGCCCTTTCCTGCATCGATTCCCGGGCCAGCAGGGGCAGCTCCTCTTCGGGGATGTTTAGCTCCTGCAGGGTCCGGGGAAGGCCCAGGTCGTCCATCAATCGCCGCACGGCCCGGGGTGCCGCCTCCGCGGCGCCAAAAAGATTCATCCCGCTAATGTCAACACCCAAGGCTACGGCAATGTCCCGGTAAAGCTCCGGGCAGGCCATGAGGTTAAATTCCATCACCGCCGGCAGCATTATGGCAGTGGCCAAACCGTGGCTCAGTCCGAAGTGTGCGCCCAGGGGATGGCTGCAGGCATGCACCGCGCCGAGCCCGGCATAATCAAAGCATAGCCCCCCGAACATGCTTGCCACCAGCATGTTTGACCTGGCCTCGAGATTTTGCGGCTGGGCCACCGCCTTGCGCAGCCATTGGCCAATCATGGCCGCTCCCTTCAGCGCAAGGGCCTGGGCAAAGGGGTCCGTGCCGGTGGAAGTATACGCTTCAATTACGTTGGTCAGCGCATCCATTCCCGTCTCTGCGGTAACCCTGGGCGGAAGCCCCAGGGTCAACTCGGGATCGAGCAGCGCATAGCGGGGCCAGAGCTGCGGCCCCTCCAGGACAAGCTTTTTCTTCCTGGGGGGATCGGAAATGACCGTGTAGGGCGAGACCTCGGCGCCCGTTCCGGCCGTAGTGGGAATGGCGATATAGGGGGGACAGTTTTTTTCAATCTTCTTTCCCCCGCGCCGGTAATCGAGGGCACTGCCGCCATGGGCAGCCACTACCACGGCAGCCTTGACCGTGTCGATGACGCTGCCGCCCCCCACAGCCACAAAGAAAGTATGCTCACAACTCTCTTTAGCCATGGCCGCAACGCCATCGCAGATCTCGCCGCAGGGGTCCGGCTCCACCCCGGTAAAGAGGGTTGTCTGCAGGCCGGTTCCCTCTAAAGAGGCCACAATGGGCTCCAGAAGGCCGGCCCGGGCGATTCCGGGGTCGCTGACAACTATGGCTTTCTCTCTTTTTAGCGCCGCCGCTTTCTCATGGATTCTCCTGGAGATGCCGCAGCCAAATTCCACCCAAACGGGGTAGCTAAAGCTAAATTGCCTGGTGCTTAGAAGCATATCGCCGCACTCCGCCGGTTGATATTAATCAATCGGCGCTTTCCATCCCATATTTCCTTTGAACAATCTTTTCCAGCCAGCCCAGCAGGCGGTCAAGCAAAACCGTGGTCACTGCCAGCAAAACAGTCCCCGCCACGAGCATGCCGTCATTAAATGTGCGCATGCCCACCAAAATAATTGTGCCCATGCCGGCGGCGCCGATAAATACGGCATAGGTGGCTACTGAAAAATTCATTACTATGGCCGTGCGAATGCCGGCAAATATAACCGGTAAAGCCAGGGGCAGCTCCACCCTGAAGAGGAGCTGGGTCCCATTGGCGCCCATGCCCACTGCCGCCTCTTTAACCGATGGGGAGACATTCTCAATGCCCACACAGGCATTCCGGATCACCGGCAAAATGCCGTAAATGGTCAGGGCAATTAAGGCCGGCTTTAAACCGATTCCCATGAGCGGGATGAGGAAGCCAAAAAGCCCCAGTATAGGAATGGTGTAGAGCACGCCGATAACGTTGAGAACGGGTTCCCGCAAAGACTTGTAGCGCGAAATTAGAATGCCGATGGGCACACCGAGTATAATCACGATGCAGCTGGCCCAGATGACCAGCTTAACGTGTGATCCGAGCATGGAGATCCAGAAATCGCTCTTGGTAACAATGTAATTCCATACCTTTATCCACAGATAGTCGCTCTTCACAAAAGCTCAATACCTCCCCTAACGGGCCAAGAGGGATGCGCAGGATTGAAAAGAGACAATCCCCAGGAAGGCTCCTTCGCCGGAAACCACGGGAAGCCAGCCTCGATTGCCCCAGAGCATCTCTTCGAGAGCCTTTTTCAAGGAATCGCCCGGGAGAGAGGGTGAAGGAAGGGGTTGCACCTTCTCCGGGTCAATTTTTGCGGGCCCCTCCATCCCGGCCAGCGAGACGTAGCCCAGGCTTTGCCCATTGTCATCCAGCACAAAGGCGTATTCCCAACCTTTAAAGGATGAATCGGCAGGATCAACAAGGGCTCCCTTCTTGACGACGGGAAGATCGCGCAATAAAGCCTGGGTTACAGGAATTGTATCGAGGGCGCTGAATACAGCCCCCTGGCCGATAAAGCTCCGGATAAATTCGTCCCTCTCCTTGACAATATCCATGGCCGTGCCGATGGTGACAAGCTTGCCCCCGCGCATGATGCCGATGCGATTGCCCATTTTGAAAGCCTCTTGGATATCATGGGTCACAAAGACTATGGTTTTCTGGATCGTTTCCTGCAGGCGCAGCAGCTCATTTTGCAGCTGCTCCCTGGTTACCGGGTCAACTGCCCCAAAGGGCTCGTCCATCAACAATATTTCAGGATCCGCCGCCAGGGCGCGGGCTACACCAACGCGCTGCTGCTGGCCGCCGCTCAATTCCCGGGGATAGCGGTCCAGGTATGAAACCGGCAGCCCCACTGTTTCAATAAGTTCCATGGCCCGTTCCCGCTGCATCTTTTTAGGGCATTTCTTCAACTGCAGCACAAAGGCAATGTTGTCCTGAATGGTCAGGTGCGGCAATAAGCCAATATATTGGATCACGTAACCGATGGAGCGGCGGAGCTCGACTGTGTCGAGCTCCGTCACATCCTTACCTCTCACAAGTATGCGCCCTGAAGTATGGGGAACGATCTGGTTAATCATTTTCAAAGTGGTAGTCTTGCCGCAACCGGAGGGGCCGATGAGGACAAATATCTCCCCCTGGTTAACATGGAAGCTAACCTCGTCTACCACCTTGTCTTCGCCATAGAACTTGCTCACATTTTGGAGCTCTACTTCTATGCTCCCTGTCATGATTTAACCTCTCCTCGTCTTAGATAAGCCCCCGTGACTTCAGGAATTCTTCCGCTACGTCAGCGGGATCCTGGTTTTCCACTTCCACCTTGAAGTTCAAATCAATCATGGTCTCTTCGTCAATAGAGTTTGACAGCTTCCCAAGGGCTTCGCCAACTTCGGGATGCTTCTCCAATATTTCGCTGCGGACCACATACATGGCATCGTACGGCGGGAAGAAGCTCTTATCGTCTTCCAATACGACAAACTGGTATTCTTTCAGCCGGCCGTCCGTGGAGAAGCAGGTGGTTACATGGCCGTGCCCTTCGGCAAGCGCGTCGTAGAAGAAGGCGGTGTCCACAACTTTTTGCTTCATGTCGATGCCGTAGGTTTCCTGCAGTCCCAGGTAAACGTCGGCCCGGGTAAAGGTGGTGGAGTCGCCGACGAAAGTTAAGTCATTATGCTCCGCCAGGTCGGAAAGCGTCTTGATGCCCAGTTCATCAGAGACCTCCTGGGGCATGGCAATAGCAAAGGTATTCTGGAAGCCCAGGGGATCGAGGCAGGTGATGCTGAACTTCTCCTGGTAAGCCTCTTTTGTTTTCTCAAAGATCTCCTGGCGGTCGTGAATTACGTCTCCTTCAAGGACCACCATCCATGCTGTGCCCGTGTACTCGGGATAGAGATCGATCTGTCCTTCAACCAGGGCCGGATGCAGCATTTCTGTTGCACCCATGCCGATCTTGCTCACATCTACCTCCAGGCCGGTTTCCGCCTCGATAAGCATTGCCGCCATGTGCGCAAGGGTTAAGCTCTCGGCAAACTGTTTGCTGGCGATAACCACCTTGCCCTTGGTCTCTTCTCCTCCCCCTCCGCAACCGGTTGCTCCGAACATTACCGCAATCAAGGCCACACAAAGCAACAACCAAGTCATACTGCGTTTTGGTAACATCAACTAGAACCTCCTTTTATTTTTAGCAGGGTTTACCCGCGAACCCCCATCTTAACGGTTACTCTATTCTCCATGATACCCAGCAGCTTGTCCAAAAGGACGGCCAGCGCAGAAACTGGAATTGTTCCCGCCAGGATCATGCGGTTGTCCATCATGGAAATGCCGGTAAAGATCAAGTTCCCCAGCCCCCCCGCGGCTACAAGAGCGCCCATGGTCGTGATCCCCACAGTGAGGACGGCAACTGTGCGTATCCCGGCCATGATGATGGGAAAGGCCATGGGCAGCTCCACGCGGAATAGAAGCTGGCTTGAGGTGGCGCCCATCCCCAGGGCCGCCTCCCTGGCCGCCGGATCAACGCCGAGAAGCCCGGCGCAGGTATTTCTTAAAACGGGCAGCCACGAATAGATTGTAAGAGCCACGATCGTGGGGAGCCAGCCCAGCCCCAGGAAAGGAAGCAGAAAGCCGAGTATGGCCAGCGATGGTATGGTATAGAGCATTCCCGCGATATCGATTACATAATTGCTGATTTTAGGGCGCCTGGAGATAAATATGCCCAGCGGGACTGCAGTTAGGGTGCCCGCCAGCACGCCTGCGAGCGAAAGCAGGGTATGCTGCAGGGTAAGCTCGGCAACCTGCCCCTTTATTCCCCAAAAATATTCCAAGAATGAAACTATACTTTCAGTCACCGCCCCTTTTACGCCTCCTTTTTATGCTTGATATAAGCGCATGGCCGGCTCTGCTGCCGGGGCCTCCGGTCTCGTGTCTCATCTATTTTTTAAATTCCTTAAACATCTTTTCAAACTCTTCCATGGGCTCAACCACATGGTAGGCATGTTCGTCAGAGGGGAACAGGCCTTCTTTCACCTCGTTGACATAGGTTTTGATGGCGTTTATTTCTATCTCGGCCACGTTTGCATATTGCTTAACAAACTTGGGCGTAAAAGCCTGGAACATCCCCAGCATATCGCCGCAAATGAGCAGCTGGCCGTCTGCCGGCCCCGCCCCGATGCCGTATACCGGTATTTCCAGGAGGCTGCAGATAAAGGCCGTAACCTCCGGGGGGACAGCTTCCACGAGCAGGGCATAAGCGCCAGCTTCCTCTACAGCCAGGGCATCCTTGATTAAAGCGCGGGCATTCTTCACATCACGCCCCTGGGCCTTAAATCCGCCCAGCTGGCCCGAGCTCTGGGGGGTTAATCCAATATGGCCCATTACCGGTATGCCGGAATCAACTATGGCCCGGATCCGCGAGGTTACCCGCACGCCTCCCTCGAGCTTGATGGAATCCACTGCCGCTTGCTTGATAAAGCGGCCCGCATTGAATACGGCCTCTTCATCAGAAACCTGGTATGACATGAAGGGCATGTCTCCCACAACCCAGGTGTTTGGCGCCCCGCGGCGGACCGCCTGGCAGTGGATGAGGCATTCTTCCATCGTTACGGGGTTCGTTGATTTATAGCCAAGCACAACCATGCCCAGGGAATCGCCTACCAGGATCATGTCTATACCCGCCTGCTCGGCAAATGAAGCCAGAGGATAGTCGTAAGCGGTGATCCAGGCCACCTGCTGCTTCTCTTTTTTCATCTTGATGAAATCTAGAATCGTTTTTTTCCTGGCCATTAAGCTGCCTCCTTCTGTATTGCACTGATTGCTCAGGACAGGTGCTTCATCAAAATATTTTCTTGCTCAGGAGTAAGCGGAGGAGGCTCATAATCATTAAGTCTCTCGTTCAATAGCTCATGGGCCCGCTGCTCCAATGTCCGGGAGCCGCCCTGCTCCCAGCTTGAGTAGCTCTCACGCGAAAGCAGCGGCGGTATATAGAGCTCGCTCCGGTAATTTAAGGCGGTATGATCATCGTCCAGGTACATGCCTCCCGGACCGACCTTCTCAATAACGGCTGCAGCCAGCTTATGTTCATCGATGTCAAAGCCGGCGGCAAATCTTTCCGCCATGGCCACGGTAACTTCGTCGATAATAAACTTTTCCAGGCTGACGGTATTAAAGGAATCAAGGATCCCGCAGGATTGCAAAACAAAATCTGCGCCGGAAATCAATGTGCTCATCATAACCATCATCGATTCCAGGCCGGCCTGCATATCCGGCAATTTCGCATCCGTTAAGGTGCCGCCGGTGCGGCAGGGCAGCCCGTAATACTTGGCCAGCGCCGAAGTGGCCATGGCCATGAGCGCGGCTTCGGGCGAACCTATGGCCGGCGAAGCGTAGCGCATATCGCAGGATACGGAGGTGCTGCCGTAGACAACGGGCAGTCCGGGCTTGCAGAGCTGGCTGAAGACTATCCCGGCCAGCTGCTGGGCATTGTCTACAACCACGGTCCCGGCAAGCGTGGCGGGGCTGGTAAATCCCGGCTGGGAACACGAGGCAAACATAAGCGGCTGGCCGGCGCGGGCATACTCCATAACGCGTTCAATCATCCCCCGATCATAGGTTAAGGGCGATATGGGGCTGATAACGCCCAGCAAGCGGTTCTCCGCCAATCCCCCGTAAAATTTCCGCACCAGCTCAAAACACTTTCCGGTCTCCCCCTCCCCCACGCTCATCCCCACGAGAGGCTTGGTGGAATATTTCAGCGCCGCCGCCAGCTGGAACAATCTCCGCCTGCTTCCGTCAATATCCTGGGGTTCCACCACGATATAATTTGCCACGCCCAGCACGGGGCTGCTCTGGGTCAGCTTCATTAAATCGATAAAATCTTTCCCTGAAGCCGGCCTCTTCTGCGAACCGCTTTTCACAAATACGGGGCCGGAAGCGGGAGCGTACACGGGCCGCCCGCCGCCGACAAGAACATTGTCCCCGCTCTCGCGCCCATAAAGCATAAAGCTGCCGGGTATACTTTCCAGGGCTTGCTCCAGGAGCTTCTCATCGATATATACCGCAGCGCCCTCGGTTTTGGCGCCGCTCTTCTTAAAGATTTCCAGCGCCTCTTCATGAGCAAACCTGACTCCCGTCCCGGCGAGCACTTTCAGCGTGGCTTCATGAAGATCCTGGATCTCTTTTGGGGAGAGGCAACTGCCTGAGACCCTCACCTTTCCTCACCTTTCCACCTAAACATGGCCGTAATAATCTCTATGGGCAACAACCGAATAAGCGTAATCCAAAAGGGTGCCCCAGCTGAACACGGGCAGGTCGATTTCCCGCTGTATGGCCCGGGCAAAGGGCTGCATCCCCGTGCATTCCAGCATGATCGCCCCAATTGACGGATATTTCTCCACAAAGCTCTTGCAGCAGGAGACCATCTGCTCTTCCGCCTTATCGTAATATGCTTCCGGCCTCTCGGGCCTGGCATGGGGATTCCAGAGCTTGTCAAATTCGCTGACGCCGTATTCATCCTGGGCCCCCGCTATGAGATAGTTGCTGCCCGGGTCAATGCCCACGTTGACAAGATGCTCCCTGGTTAAAAACTGCTTCTGGGCGCAGACGATGCCCACGCTTTTCTGCGGCCCAATGACCTGCTGGATAAAAGGCACCTGCAGCAGGCTGGACATGAACACGGGCACATCGACGGCCGCCCGCACATCCTGCTGGAAAAAGGCAAAATAGCCGCATTCGGCGGCAATGGCCCGGCAGCCGAGCCTCTCCAGCCTTTTTGCCGCCGCAATGACCGCATCCCGGCATTGCGCGGGGTTTTTGTCATAGACCAGCGTCTTATTGGTAACGCCTTCGGCTATTTCATACTGTACCGGGTAGGGAAAGGCGCTCGCGTTCCGGACATCCCCCGGAAAACCCGGGTAGGCGTCATTAAGCAGGATTATCCCCAGCCCCATTCCGTAGCAGACATGGTTTTTGCGCGTTTTAATATGATTTATTCCCGGATCACGGCTTTGCCAAAATATCATGCTTCCTCCCCCCTCAAAAGTTTTTGTACGAGGCGCTCAAAGGCCCAGCCTCTTCTCCCACTCATCGAGGGCCTCCGCCTGGCCCTGCTCGAGGGCGCGGCCGGCACCGTTTTCCAATATCCCCTTGATCTTCTGCCTGATTTTCTGCTTTATCGTTGACCCCGGCCCGGTGACTTTTTCACGGCTAAAGATTTCAGGATACCAGACCTGCCTGAAGTTTTCCAGGGTGTGCATCTCGTCGATGTAATGCCCTCCCGGGCCCACCTTTTCCACAAGATCGAGAACAAAATCGTCTTCCCCGGCATCGATGCCCCGGGTATAGTATTTCAACGACTCGATGATCTCGTTGGCCAGCACCACCATCTCCGGCGAGACATTGTTGCAGTGATCCAGCACCCCAACGTCGTGGACCAGGTTGGCCTTGCTCAGCATGGTGGATAAGATCTGGAAGGCAACCTCGCTCACCGATTGTTCATCCACGGCCTTGGCGTCGGAGCAGCCCGCGGTCCCGTAGAAGGGCAGCCCGTAGTAAGCCGCCAGGTCGGCCATGGCCGCAACGCAAAGATGGAATTCCGGGGCGGCGTAGCTGCCGATAGTGGTCCGCATGTCCAGGATGGAGGGCATGGCCCCGTAGATAAAGGGAGCGCCTTCGCTGACCAGCTGGGAGAGAACGAGGCCGAATAAAACTTCGGCATTGGACTGGGCCAGGGTTGTAGCCAGGTTAACCGGCGAAGTGCCGCCCATCATGCAATAGGGCATATAGATTAAGGGAATGCGGTTTTCAGCGCTAATATAGGCCTTCTCCGTGCTGTCGGGCGGATGGGTCAGCGGCGGGATGGGCTCGCAGTAATAGAAAATAAAGGGCTTCTCCTGCAGCTTTTGCATGCCGCCGGCAAAGTCCGCCGCAATGTTGAGGCAGTCTTTGAGGGAATCGACGCTGTTGGAGGAGAAGTTAATGGTCTTGCTAAAATGGCGCAGCGTCTCGATAAATGTGCTCTGCGTTTGAACCCTGGGGTTCACATCCGCCGTCATCCCCACGGAGAGCACAAAGTGGATATTGGGCAGGGCATCGGCGATGCGGCACATGGCCGCCACATCTTTCTTAAGGAACTTCCGTACGCCGCCATCAGAGGGATCGACAATCTCGAGCTGATCCGAATGGGTGCCGAAGTAGACCTGGTTCTTCTCGCTGTCCACAACCATGGCCTCTTCGCCGCTCCGGTTGTAGAGCACCAGCTTCTTCGGAGCGCTCTCCAGGGCCTTTGCGACCATGCCGGCGCTGATGCGCATAAGCCCATCCTTCCCAATACGGGCGCCATGACCGGTGAGGAGCTCGACGGCGCGCTCGCCGCCAACCCTCATCCCTATATTTTCCATGATGTAAAGGGATTTCTCATGGATTTTTTTTATCTTCTCTTCATCGAGGACATGAAACTCAACGTTACGCACAATATTGTTCACTTTCTTCTTATACCCCCAAACATGGTCCGCGCCTTTGCGGGAAGGCAAGTATGCGCATCCCTGCCGGTAAACTTACTTCCCCTCTCCCAGGCGCAGGTAGTTGTTCAACTGCTCTTTATCCATACTCCCGATCCCCAGGTAATCAAGGGAGTAGCCCGTGGAGTAAAAATCCTTCCGCAATATGGCCGAGGCAATGTTGATCATGGAGTCGATGACCGGTGTTTTTACCCCATATGCCTTCCCCAGTTGATGGTAGACGTTGCAGCCTACCGGGATATCCTCGGTGATATATCTATTCTCTACGGTAAAGGGGCCGGTGCCATACTGGATATAGTCGTGCTGGTCAAAGGGGATTTTGTAGTCTTTCCCCATGTATTCCTGGCCCAGGATGCTTTCCCTGGAGTAGAAGTCTTCTTCGTCATATTTTTGAACGCCCACGCCGATGGCTTCGGCTACGGCGCAGACCTCCTGGTAGAAGGCATACTGGACCTTGGCAATTGAAGGACAGTAGGCATGAGAATAGATGCTGAATTCATACTTGTCTTTACCGTAGATTACACCCCAGTTTTCCATTGTGCCGAGTCCGAGAAGGGTGCCCGGGCAGTGCAGAACGGGGTTGACATTGCTGAAGCCGATGTCGAGGACAGTGTCGCCCGCCACGGCGCCGTCGCCGTTGGTGACCGCGTCCATGGAAGGGAGGTAGCGGGAGCTTTCGATAAATGCAGGGGTATCGCAAGCCGGCATGGCGGCGCCGCGCAGGGTAATGGCCCGGTAATAGACCCTGATTTGAGGCAAAATCACTCCGCCCTTGGTAACCACCCGGCTGCCGTAGGTAGAGCTGGACCAGCCGCCCACGATGACATCCTTGTTGCAGCCCGCTTCGCGTATCATTTTGCGCAGCAAGAGGGAGCCATAATTATCGGGGAAAATGTGTATGACCTGCCCATCTTCCAGGGCGGGGATTAATTTTTCAAAGAAAGGCCTGTGCCCCAGAGCAGGCGTGGCTACGACAATAATTCCGGCGCCTTTTACCGCCTCAGCCACATCTTCAGTTACCATCTCCATTACTGCATTTCCGCTGCGTTCAAAGCCATATAAGTTTAGCTGATCTCCAAAAAATTTGATGCCCTTTTCTCTTACTCCAAAAAGTGTTTTTTCCGCGAAAGGCGGCAGGTCGCAGAGGTGCACCCTGGCGCCGCCCAGGGCACAATCACCGGCAATAGCTTTTGCTACGGCGCCCCCCCCGAGCACGGCAATGGGCTTTTCCTTCAAGTAGTCCAACTTTTTCATATCAAAACTCCTCCCCATTGTTGCAATTACAGCTACGGCTACTTTTACTTCAGTGATTATTACTTGCAATATGTATGCCAAACAACCGGAGGAGTTTAATAACCCGCTCGGGGTGTTCCCTGGCAATGACTCACCCCGGCATCGTTATTGCTTTGTCCACTATTCACTATATCACAAGCAACTGGAGGGATGCCCAGCCAATTTCTGCATCCCGTCTTTAATCGCTATTGAAAAGCGCCTGGGCAGCTGATTAGCGCTTATGCGGGCATAAACCGCAATTATTTTTGCATGCAATATGTTTTGCAGGGGCCGGCAAGGGCAGGATTTATTAGGGTTGCGGCGAATTCATAGTGAAACGCAAATATATTTGCACCCGGGGAGAGATTTTATGCCTAAAAAAACCCTTCCATCAAAAGAGATAGAAAAAATACGGCGAGAAAATGAGCTGCTGACCAGCGCATTAAATATCATCGAAGAGGGCATTCACATTGTTGACAGCAGGGGCAAAACTTTCTTTTATTCAAAATGGCTGGAGAAGATCGAGAATACCAGGGCGGAGAATGTCCTGGGGAAGCATATTACGGAAGCATACCGGCTGGATGAAGAGAGCAGCATCCTTTTAAAGGTGCTTAAAACGGGAAAACCGGTGAAAAACCATCACACCTCTTATTTTACTATAAAAGGAAAAAAGATTGATATAATCACCAATACTTTTCCCATCAGCGCAAATGGCGCCATCATCGGGGCGGTCTCGGTCAACAGCGATATCACCAACAAAAAGCAGCTCGTCGATACCGTAATCCAGCTGCAGAAGCAGCTTTATTCCAGCCATACCCGCAACGGCACGCAGTACTCCTTTGAAGATATTATCGGAGAGAGCGCCGCCATCCAGGAGACAGTAGAGCATGCCCGGCGCGTTGCCGTAAATATGTCGCCGGTGCTGATCTACGGCGAAACAGGAACGGGGAAAGAGCTTTTTGCCCAGAGCATCCACAATTACAGTCTTCGCGCCAAGGGCCCCTTTGTGGCCGTGAACTGCGCCGCCATTCCGGCCACTTTGCTGGAGAGCATTCTCTTTGGAACAGAAAAAGGAGCTTTCACCGGGGCTGAAGATAAGCCCGGCCTCTTTGAAGAAGCCGATAAGGGCACGCTTTTCCTCGATGAGATCAGTTCCATGGATGTCTCCCTGCAGACCAAGCTGCTGCGGGTGCTGGAATCCAAAACGGTGCGGCGGCTGGGCGGAAAATCGGATATCCGCGTGAATCCGCGGATTTTCAGCGCCATCAACACCGATCCCCTGGAGGCAATTAAGAAAGGGAAGCTGCGCCAGGATCTCTATTACCGCCTGGCCGTGGTTACGCTGACCATCCCGCCGCTGCGCAAACGGATGGAGGATCTGCCCCTGCTGGTGCGCCACTTTATCAATAGATCAAACAAGATTATGTATAAGCAGGTCAAAGATGTGACGCCGGAAGTAACGGCCATTTTCCAGCAGCACAACTGGCCCGGGAATGTGCGCGAGCTGCAGCATGCCGTGGAGCACGCCATGAACTTCGCTGAAGAGGATGCCGGCTACATTGAGCCAAGACATATCCCGGCTCACTTGCTGCAAAAATACCGGGAGCCCGGTTTCAAGTATGAGAGCTATTACGAAAACAACCGGGAAAAACAGAACCTCAAGCTGCTGCTGCAAAGAATTGAAAGAGAGATAATTGTGGAAACAATGAACAGCAACGGCCATAACATCAGCCGCACAGCCAGGGCCCTGGGCATTTCCCGGCAAAATCTCCAGCAGCGGATAAAGCGCCTCAATATAAAGTAGAAAAGCCACTTTGTTTAGATGAAGACGCCCGGGCGGGTTTTTAAGGTATAATAGGGAAAAAACAGCTGCCAAATGGTTGCACTGGAGGTGTATCATGCCATACCTGGTTTACCTGATCCCGGCAGGGATTGTCCTTATCATCGCTGTGATCCTGGGCCGGACGGCCGCCTTTCGCTCCCGGCGCTACGCGGTGGAGCCGCAGCGCAGCCTCAATATTGATGTTGACCGGGCCGCGGAGCGCCTGTCAAGGGCAGTTCAGCTGCCCACAATTACCGTCTCCGATCCGGAGAAAGGAGACTGGGGCCCCTTTGAAAAGTTTATCCGCTACCTGGAGCAGGCCTATCCCTCCGCCCACGGGGTCCTGGAGCGGGAAATCGTCAACGGGTACAGCCTGCTGTACCGCTGGAAAGGCCGTGATGAGAGCCTGAAACCGGTCCTCTTCCTGGCCCATATCGATGTAGTCCCCGTGGAAGAGGGCACAGAACAGGACTGGCATTATCCGCCTTTCAGCGGCGCCCTGGCCGAGGGCTTTGTCTGGGGCCGGGGGACTATGGATGTAAAAAACCAGCTCATCTCCGTGCTGGAAGCGGTGGAATATCTTGCGGCGGAGGGTTTCACCCCGGCCCGCGATTTCTACTTTGCTTTCGGCCATGACGAAGAGACACGCGGTGAAGAGGGGGCGGTGAAGCTGTCGGAGCTGCTGCAATCCCGCGGGCTCTCTTTTGAGTATATCCTGGACGAGGGTGGGGCCGTCACCTTGGGAGCCATGCCCGGCGTGAAGCGCCCCATCGCCCTGGTGGGCATCGCCGAAAAAGGATACGCCGATATCCGGATCACCGCGCAGGGCGAGGCCGGCCACTCCTCTATGCCCCCCAGGCATACAGCGGCCGGGCTAATCGGCCGGGCGGTGGCTGCGCTGGAAAAACGGCAGCGCCCGGCCCGGATCAGCCCCTACCTGAAAGAGACGCTGGCCTACGTCGGTCCGGAGATGGGCTTCGGGCTGCGGCTCATCCTGGCCAACCTGTGGCTCTTCGGCCCGCTGTTCAAGATGGTCTTTAAATCTTCACGGGCGGGCAACGCGCTGCTGCGCACAACTACGGCGGTGACAGTCCTGGAAGGAGGCAGCAAGCCCAACGTTCTGCCCCAGAAAGCAAGCGCGGTAATCAATTACCGCATCGCCCCGGGAGAGAGCGTCCAGGAACTGCTGGATCATGTCCGGGAGGTCGTGGGAGATAAGATCAAGGTGGAACCGATCCAGGCTACCGAGCCATCCAAGATCTCGCCGGTAGACGGCTCCGGGTTCCAGGCCATAGAGCAGGCCGTTTATGCCGTCTTCCCTGAAGCGGCAACCGTGCCCTACATCGTCATGGGCGGTACCGACGCCATCCGCTATGAACCGGTGTGCGATCAAATTTACCGCTTTACCCCCATGCTCATCTCCAAGGAAGACCTGGACCGGCTGCACGGCACCAATGAGCGGCTTTCACTGGAGAATATTGAGCGGGGCATCCGCTTCTATATCGAGCTTTTCAAGCGGTAAATTCCCTCTCCCCCGGAGGGAAAAGGAAAGAATAAAAGTAGGTGACAGGCAGAACGCCTCCTGTCACCTGTTTTTTAATTTTCCGGCCGCCCACCTGGCCAGGAGCGGTCTTTCGATTTTCGAATTGTGGCGGGGATCGACGGGCAAGGATCTTTTAAATAATACGTGTTTTATGCAGCGGGTGGCGTCATGTTCCGCCGCCAGGGCCAGGAGTTCTGCGCAGAGCGCGGATTTATCTGTGGAGCGGTGCCCGGGCTTTAATTCTATGCAGATTACGGGCACCTGGCCTTCTTTTCCCGGCACGCCTACCAGGCCGCTGCGCCGGACCTTGGGGTGGGTGTCGAAGATGGCCTCGCAGGTCCAGGGGAAAACAGGCCCCTCCGCGGTTATAACCCGGTGGCCAGCCCGCCCGCAGGTCCAGAGGCGCCCTTCCCGGTCAATGTACCCCGTATCGCCAAAGCGGTGCCAGGAATCCCCGCTGCTGTCTGCGATCTTATTTTTCAGGGTGCTCTCTTCATCCCGGTAATAGAAAGGGCTGATATGCCGCCCCCGGACCAGTATCTCGCCGATCTCTCCCGGCGCCGCTCCCCGGGCCTGCTCCATGTTTTTTACCGGGCCGTCAACGATGGAGATGATCCGCAGCTCAACCCCGGGCAGCGGGCGCCCCACGCAGACGCCGGCGCCCCGTTCAGTTTTGCTCCAGGTGTCTCGCAGAGCCTCTTCTGCATGCATCTCGGTGGAGGGCATCGCCTCAGTGGCCCCGTAATTGGAGGAGACCTCTCCATCGGGGGCCATCATCTCGAGAAGCAGTTTCTTTACCGGCGCCCTGACCATATCCCCGGCGCCGACAATGCGCTTCAGTGACGGCGTCTTGAGGCCCTTTTCCTGCGCATAGCGTCCCATATTTTCCAGGAGCACAGGCGATCCGAACATCGATTTGACCCCGCAATCGTTAATCACTTCAATGAGGGCGCGGGGATCGACGTCGGCTGGCCCCTGGCGTACAAAATTGATCGGCGGCACCACCATGGTCCCGCCGGCGCTGATGGGAACAAATAAAAATGCCGGGAAGACGGCCATATCTACGGGGATCTCTTTCTGCGGTTCAAACCGCCAGCTATAGTGGGCGTTCCGGTAAAGCTGGCAGAAGTTTCTGTGCAGGTAGAGAGCAGGCTTGGCCGGCCCGGTGCTCCCGGTAGTATAGAGAATAGCGGCAGGGTCATCGGGATTAACCGCAGGCGGGGCGGGTTTTGCCGGAGCCGGCCGGCGAAGAGATTTGACGGTGCGGGCCCCCGGGAAGCCCGGTTTCCCGGTAACTATGGCTTTTCGCAGAAAGCGCGGGCCCCAGCCAAAGATGAACCGGCCCATATGCGCTGCGGGGATGCCGAAAAAAGCCTCGATGCTGATCCGCCGCAGCCGCTCCGCTATATTAAGATAGCCGACCCCGGTATCGATCCAGACCGTCACCGCGCCCACGCGGCACAAGGCCAGCCCCATTACGCAGGCATCGTAGCCCGGGGGAGCCATAAACACGATGCGGGTCAGCTCGGCAATGCCCATCTCGCGAAGCCCCACGGCCACAGCTTCGGCATCCGCGGAAAGCTCCCGGTAGGTGTAATATTTGTAACGGCGCTTCCCCCTGGAATCATAACCATCCTGCTCGATAACGGCGGTGCGCTCCGGATCTGTCCGGGCCACATCAAGCGCTATATCGGCAAGATTGAAAATATCATCGGGGAATAATTTCATGATCACCCCTCCTCAGTTCCGGGTGCGGCTCCATTTTCATGATGCGCGCGCCCAAAAAATTCCCTGATGATCAGGGCTACCTCTTCAGGCCGCTCCAGCATAAGCAAGTGGCCGCATCCTTCCAGCCATTCCTGCCGCAGCGGCTTCAGCCCGGCGTTTAGCAGCCGCCCCGCTTCCGGTGAAAGAATCCTGTTCTGCAGCCCCCAGATTGTGCATACCGGCGGGAAGCCGGGGCCGGGTTCAAAGCGGTCCAGGTATCCGTAATTGCTTAAATCCTCCAGCACCCCCAGCAGCGAATCCATCTGCCCGGGACTTGCATAACAGCTGCAGAGTTCCGGCCGTTTATGTATCCGGCGTGATTTGCCATGAGCCCCCAGCTGGAAGCGCAGCGCCAGGGAACCAAGCCGGGGAGTCAGCTTGACCCTGGCCAGCCGCTGATTAATCCGCCTGGAAAAGCGGGGCGCTCTTTTCTGCATACGCAGCAGCGGTCCCATGATGCCGCCCAAAAAAGTGGCCTCGGTCAGAGGGTTGATCAGCACCAGGGCACGCACGTATTCAGGGCGGCGTATGGCCAGTCCCAGCGACATGGCGCTGCCCATGCAATTGCCGACCAGGTTTACCGGGGCCAGCCTGCGGTGGTTTATAAATTCATTAAGAAAATCAATATAGCCGGTCAAGGTATAGCCGGTGCCCGGTTTGGCCGAAGCGCCGTATCCCAGCAAATCAAAAGCAAAGAGCTCAAACTCGCCGGACAGGAGGGGCACAATATCGTTCCATATTGCATGCGAAGCGCCTCCGTTGTGAAGCAAAATGACAGGAGCGCCCTTGCCGGCAAGCTTATACCGGATCGGCCATCCCCGGAAAAAGAATGTCTCCAAAATCCTTAACCTCCTTTTTAAAATCACCTTGTGGTTGAATATTTATAATATTATTACTATTTGACACATTGTTCGATTCCCCTTCCCGGCCTTTTCTTGAGGCTCTCTGCCTGAGGAAAGAGGGCAGCAGGAAAGCAGGAACGGGAGGGCAAATCTTGAATATCTTTGTAATGTTTACCCGGTTAATATGGAAAGGGTGGGATTTATTTGAGAGATTTTGACCTTAACAGCATTGTTTTATTCGTTACCGCCGGCGTTATTATCCTTTTCGTGATTGCCCAGTCAGTTTTTTTTCTGCGCCAGGCCTGGCGGCGGGCCAGAGAGCTGGGCATTGAGGCAAGGGTATTGAGAAGAGTGGCCCGGAGCAGCGTTGTCTTCACCATAGCCCCGGCCATCGCCATTATCCTGGGCGTGATCACCCTCTCCAGGTTCCTGGGCCTGCCCCTGCCCTGGCTGAGGTTGAGCGTACTGGGCGCCCTGACCTATGAGCTGCCTGCGGCCACTTCCGCAGCGGCCGCCCTCGGCGTCCCCGTATCTGAGGGGGTAACCGACCCGAAAACATACTCTACCATCGCCTGGGTCATGACACTGGGCATCATGTCCGGCCTGATCATCGTCACGCTGTTCCTGAAGAAGATCCAGGGCGGCATCCAGAGCTTGAAAAAGCGGGATACCAGGTGGGGAGAGATTTTCCTCACCGCCCTCTTCATGGGCATGATCTCGGCTTTCCTGGGGATGATCTTTGCCGACATCACTGCAGGCCTAAAGGGCTGGATCCCCGTCTTTGTCATGATCATCTCTTCCCTGCTCATGCTAATCTGCGGTTTTTTCGTGAAAGTCTTAAAGGTCAAATGGATGGAGGATTATGCCCTGCCCATCAGCATGCTGGGGGCAATGGCCCTCTCCATTCCCATTACCAGGCTGCTGGGATAGGAGGAGAAGAAAAAATGAAAACATCTTACAGTGAAAAGGTCCATACATGGGGCAGAATCTGGTGTTCGCTGGCCTTAGTCATGCTTATGCTGTTCCCGGCGGCGGCAAGCATTTACTACAACGCCTGGCCCGACGGGATGGCGCTGCTTAAAGGGCTGATGGGAGTGGTGCCCATCTTCTGGACGGTGGGAGCAATCGAGGCTTTCACCTATTCGCCCATGCTCGGTTCAGGCGGCTCATACCTCGGTTTTGTCACCGGTAACATAGCCAATCTCAAGCTCCCCTGCGCCCTGAACGCCATGGAGATAGCCGGGGTTAAACCCGGCACCGAGGAAGGAGAACTGATTTCCACCATATCCATCGCCGTATCCTCCATCGTCACCACCCTGATCATCATTGCCGGGGTGCTCCTCCTGTCCTGGCTGCAGCCCATCCTGGAATCGGAGCTGCTGGCGCCGGCCTTTGCCAATATCCTGCCGGCTCTCTTTGGCGCCCTGGCCGTGGTTTTCATCTCGAAAAACTGGAAGATTGCCCTGGCCCCCCTCCTGTTTATGCTGGTCCTCTTTATTGCGGTGCCCTCCCTGGCCGAATCCGTCAGCGTCCTGGTACCGGTGGGGGCAATCATCGCCATAGCCGCAGCCAGGGTGTTGTATAAAAAGGGTTACCTGTAAACGTGAAAGATTTGGATGCGTTAAGCATAAACTGTTACCTTCTGAAGGATTTGGAAAAGTCATCTTGAATTAATTACTTAATTAAATGACACTTCAGGAGGTAAACTGCAATTGTTAAAATTATTCAGACACCTTTCAGTCCCACTATTGATCCTTCTACTCTGATAGCAGCAGCAATGCCGGTAATGGCCGGCGATGGCGGCGGAGTGGTGACCAATGAAAGAACCGGCCAAAGCTATGATACCATCACCAAGGCGGTGGAGGAGGCTGAAGACGACGATGTGATCATAGTGGGCGCCGGTACTTACGAGGAATCCGTGGTCATCGACAAGGCTCTCACGATCAAGGGAGAGCACGGCGCGGTGGTTGAAGGCGTAGATTACTATACATTTTCCATCCAGGCGTCAGGCGTCAGCTTAACGGGGCTGACCATACGAAACGCCGGCGTTAATGGCTATGATGACTTCGCCGTAGTAGTTGATTATGACAGCCTGGAATCGGAAGGCCCTGTAAGCTGGAGCATCACCAACTGCCGGCTGGATGGAGCCGGGGAAGCAAAGGCCGGCATCCACGTCTGCGGTGACGTAGATATTCCCTCGGAGATAGTAATCTCAAACAACGTTATCGAGAACTTTTACGAAGACGGGATAGATTTCTATTACTGCAAAGAATACGTGGCAGATATAAACCTGACGGTTAAAGGCAACGAAATCAAAGACGTGAATTATGGCATCTCTTTTTACGAACTATATGACAGCACCATAATCCTGGAAAACAACACCATCGAGTCAGCATATGATTGCATCTACATATATTGCTTGGAGGGGTGCGATTTTACGGTTAATAAAGGCAACCTTCTGAGCACTGGCGATAACAATATCTATGTCAGCTATGATGTTTACGATTCCACCTTCACAATAACCGAATGCATCCTTCAGAGCCCTTTCAATAGTAATATCGATGTCTCTTATGGTTTTGAGGGGAGCACCTTTACCTTAACAGGCAACACCCTGCAGTCCCCGGATTATGACGCCTTGGAGATAGATTTTTACTACAGCGAATTTATAATTAACCAAAACCAATTCTCAGGCGACGACGGTGTGTTCATAGGCGACTGCATATACAGTACAGGCGAAATCCGGGAAAATGATTTTCAAGTTGAAGATATTGCCCTGGATTTTGGTTACATTGAGAGTTCAAATGTTACTATATACGGGCGGGCGTGGAAGCCCGCCCTACCATTTTGGGAGGAAAATAGGCCGGGCGGGGCACCCCGCCCCTACATTTTTTACATTTTTCAACGATGCATAGGGGTTTGAGGGCCGGCGGAAGTGTCAAATCTTCCGGGGGTGAATATCATATTGATATATTGATTTCTGCAAAAGGCAGTTGATTATATTATGGCGAAAGAGTTGCAATTCAAGACTGTCAAGCCGGCCTCTTTCGGGTGTGCCACCAGCAATCCCGGCTGTCTATATTCCCCCGCTTCAGCCAAGCCGAAGCTCGATCCCGGATGCATAAATTTGGTCGAAAACCCCAGTTTCGAAATCGCTTTGGCAGGCTGGTCATCGAACAATGTGAGCATTAGCAGCGGCAACCCCTTTGAAGGAACACAGGAAGCAAATCTGGATCCGGGCGCAGCCAGTCTGTTTAGGGTTATCCCCATTGGCAGCTGCTGTTATCCCCTCTTTTTAAGCTTTAACGTCTTTGCCCCTGCAGAGAATATTAGAAGCGGCAGCCTGGCAGCAGAAATACTATGGTTAAACAGCGACCGCCATCCCATCGCCGCCGGCCTCAGATTGTTCATTCCAGAAGGCAGGATTAACAACATATCCAGGATCACCTACTTCGCCACAACCGACAGGCCGCCCTTCGGCACCGCCTGGGCCAGGCTGCAATTCAGCAAAGGTTCCGGAGCCCTGCCCGATCCGGTGAACCTGGATCAGGTCATCCTTGCCCGGGTAAATACCCTAAATCTAGTCAAGAATTCCGGTTTCGAGCTGGGTCTCGCCAACTGGTCTTCGACATCATTTGAACCCAATTTTGCCGTTCCCTATGAAGGCGCCGCCCAAGTGCGTGCCGCGGAAGACGGGGTTTTATTCCAGGATATACCATTAGGCAGTTTACCTGCCCAGACGCCATTCCTGTTAAGTTTCGCTGTCACCGGCGGTGAGACTTCTTTGTCTGTTCAAGTAATATGGCTGGACCAGGCGGGCAACCAGATTGGCCCGCCCGGCGTTAACCTCTTTGTCCCCGGCGCAACTATTGTCTCACAAGAGAACTATTTAACCTACCTTGATCTGACGGAACCTGCCCCCGCCGGAGCGGTTGCCGCCCGGATATTATTTACCGATACCATTATTGAAGAGCAAGCCGTACTATTCCTTGATAAAGTCATACTGATCAGGGCCGGATCCGCAAACCTTATTCAAAACCCCAGTTTTGAAGACGGTTTGAACCACTGGATTTCTGTTGATACGACCGCCGCGATTATAGGGCAGGCCTATGAGGGGAGCGCCGTAGCCAGAATAGATGTCACCGGCGGCCTGATCTACCAGGATGTTGAGCTCCCTTCAGCAGCCGGCCAGTGCTTCTTGTTAAACTTCGGCTATCGTTCCAGCTCGATAGGCGTTGATCTGTCAGGCAATACCCTGGCCGAAGTCCTATGGCTCGACAGCGCCGGCAGGGAGATCGGTCTTGGGCTTAGCCTGGTTGTTCCAAGCACATCCCTGAGAGCCCAGTGGCTGGTTTATACCGGTATTACCGAACCTGCCCCACCGGGCGCTGCGGCGGCAAGGGTCAAATTCACCAGGTCACAGGGCAGCCCGGAAGTTTTCGTAGAGATAGATAAAGTTGTACTCGGCCGTTTAATATAGGGTAAAAAATAAAATCCCCCTAAATCCCCCTTTAAAAAAGGGGGATTTTTGAATTGCAACTTTACGCAAAACCTTGTTCTTTAAAATTTCCCTTAATTTATAAATCCCCCTGAATCCCCCTTTAGGAAAGGGGGACTTTTAGCTTTCATCTCCACGCAAACTTATTCAATACAAAGGACCTAAGCGCTCCCCTCCTTGGTAAAGAACCTTCTTTATAGATGCATCTCCCTCGGGAAAAGGCACTTCAGTGCTCCCCCCTTTGCAAAAGGGGGGCCGGGGAGGATTTTAAAGTTTAAACAAATCAGGCAAAATTAAAAGATGAAATCCCTCAAATTCCGGCATAGGAAATTCGATAGGACAATTGTACTTTTGCAGCAGGAGAGGCGGATATCATGTCCAATAATATTGAAGGGGGATGCTGCGAAGCGGCAGGTGAGCTCCCCCCGGCCATCCTCATTGAAAGGAGCGATAAAAAGGATGCCTAAAACTTTTCCGGCGCTGCTTCTCGCGCTGCTGCTCTGTCTTGCTGCCGTCTCCTGCGCCGGCGAAAAGCTTCCTCCGCTGGAGGGCGAGCCCGCGGAGCTGGCTGAGGAATTCTTTCAATGCCTGGTGAAAGGTAATTACAGCGAGTGCACCGATTATTTTAGCAAAAAGATGAAACAGGCCATGTCCGCCCGGAAGCTGGAACAGGTCTGGAATGATCTGCAGGGCCAGGTGGGCTCGTATGTGAAAGTAACAGATATGCGTGAAGACCATATTGACGGTTACGATGTCATCTTTGTTACCACAGAGTTCGAGGAAGATTTGATCAATATTCGCATTGTCTTCGATGAAGACCGGCGGGTTGCCGGCTTGTGGTTTGAACCGGTCCATTAGCTGCAAGAGCTTGATTTTCATTTCACGTTATCACAGGGGGCTGCCCTGGAGGCAGCCCCCTGTTTTGCCCGCATTCCGGGGCAAGGGCAGCACCTGACGCAATCGGTTATATTTACCGGATCAACTATACTTCCCAGAAAGCATACTTTGTGTTAGTATCATGAAAATATGTTGAAAAGGTGATTGCTAAAGTGATTATCGGAGTACCCAAAGAGATAAAGGCTGGTGAAAACCGCGTAGCCATTACTCCGGGAGCGGTTACGGCATTCGTTAACAAGGGGCACAGGGTGCTGGTTGAAACTGGAGCGGGCCAGGGCAGCGGTATTGAGGACGATGAATTCAGGCATTTCGGAGCCGAGATTGTTCCTACAGCAAAAGAACTCTATGAGCGGGCTGAGATGATTTACAAGGTAAAGGAACCTCAGCCGGCGGAGTATGATCTGCTGCGGGAAGGGCTAATCCTGTTTGCTTACCTGCACCTTGCAGCAGAGCCGGAGGTGGCCCGCGTTCTCATAGAAAAGAAGGTAGCGGCGCTCGCTTATGAAACGGTTGTCGTCAATGGGACCATCCCCATGCTGGCGCCGATGAGTGAAATTGCGGGGCGCATGGCCACGCAGATTGGGGCTCATTTTCTGGAGAAATCAAACGGCGGTATCGGGATACTCCTCGGGGGAGTGCCCGGCGTGACCCCCGCAAACGTGGTTGTCCTGGGCGGCGGCATCGTGGGGATGAATGCAGCCCGCGTGGCCATGGGGATGGGGGCTACCGTAACCGTTATCGATAACAATATCCAGAGGCTGCGCTACCTGGACGAAGCCAACGGCGGCCGGCTGTTAACCCTATATTCCAATCCCCAAAACATCGCCCAGGCCGTGGCGGAAGCCGATCTGCTCATCGGCGCCGTTCTCATTCCCGGCGGCCGGACGCCGGTTCTCTGCACCGAGGAGATGGTTAAAACGATGCGTCCGGGAACGGTGATCGTGGATGTGGCCATTGACCAGGGCGGCTGCATTGAGACGGCGGACCGCACGACCAGCCACAGCGCACCGACCTATGTCCGTCACGGCGTGCTCCATTATTCCGTCTCCAATATCCCCGGGGCCGTGCCCCGGACCTCCACCTACGCTCTCAATAACGCCACCCTTCCCTTTGCCCTGGAGCTGGCAGGTAAGGGCTGCGAGCGGGTTATCGCTGAGAAAACTCCGCTAAGCCTGGCGATAAATATAATCAACGGCAAGGTGGTCAACCGGGCGGTGGCCGAGGCGCTCTCCCTGGACTGTGACAAGCTTTGAGCCGGTTATTGATAACTAAATTTTCCGGAAGGGGGTGATCTGACCATGGACATGTGGAAGTTTTTTGACATCACCCACCGCCATCACCGGTTCTGTAATCCCATCTCTGTTGAAAAGCTGGATGAGCTGTGTGCCCTGGCCGGGCTGAGCGCCGGAGCAAGTGTGCTCGATATCGCCTGCGGCAAGGCTGAGCTGCTGGTGAGGCTGGCCGGCCGGTATGAGATCAAAGGTGTGGGCGTCGATCTGTCACCTTACTGTATCCATGATGCCGAAGAGAAGAGGCACCGCCTGGCGCCCGGCGCCGGCCTGGAGTTTCTCTGCCTCGACGGAGCGGAGTACCGGCCGGATAAACCCGAGTCTTTCGACCTGGCTATTTGCCTCGGCGCATCGTGGATCTGGCGAGGGTACCGCGGCACGCTGCGCGCCCTCAAGGAGATGACCAGGCCCGGCGGACTGATCATGGCCGGAGAGCCGTTCTGGGCCAAGAAACCGCCGCAGGAATACCTGGAGGCCATGAACATAAATTACGAGGATATCGGCACTCATCACGGCAATGCCACCACCGGCTGCCATGAGGGCCTCACTTTTCTCTACGCGGTGGTAAGCAGCCCGGATGATTGGGACAGGTACGAAGGGCTGCAGTGGTACGCCGCCGCCGAATACGCCCGTTCCAATCCAAACGACCCTGACCTGCCGGAACTGATGGAGCGCGTGAACCGCTCCCGGGAAAGCTACCTTCGCTGGGGCCGCGACTGCCTGGGCTGGGCGGTATACCTCTTCCGCAAACCTTCCTGAGCTCCCCTCTGTCACTCCTTAACTGCTTTTAGCGCGTGGGAGAA
>FZPS01000099.1_pt252 | contig 40906 bp, 33 predicted proteins | sample 1817821 | NCBI WGS metagenome assembly FZPS01 (sample SAMEA104158645, study PRJEB21678) | metagenome | place: Germany | collected 2015-04-21 | reverse complement strand
AGGTCAACCATGACCACCCGCAGACCTTCCTGGGCCATCTTCTGAGCTATGCCGCTGCCCATGTTGCCGGCCCCGACAATGCCGATCTTGTACGTTTCGCTCATGTCTCTTCTCCTTTCTTCCGCTTTAACTTAAACATGCTCAACTGTTACTGTTACTACTTTGGGCAAGTTGTTTTCGGTATAAATTGTAATAAAAAAACAGGTTATTTCTGTTGATTAAATGACGCACCGGGATGCAGGAACTAGATCTACAATACCACATTTGCAAAATCTGTGCCATTTGCTCAACTGGAAAAACTATGCCTTCATGCCAAATAGCAAGTCCGCGGTTTCAATAGACGGTAAAAGATGAAAGGTGCTTTCAGATTGATACTTTCAAAATGGACTATTGCCATAATTATAAGGAGTGATCATGGAGCTATTTTTTATGGCTGCCGGTTGCGCATAATAATCAATGACTGTGTGGCTTGGCATAGTATTTGCTTATAAATTGACTTAGTGACTATAAAATAAGGGAATTAAGGGATGGTGTTGCAATCATTGCAGATTTATGGATAACATCTATTCATACCGGTTAAAAGGAACAGAAAGGCGGGCCGGTTGCAGGTTATATTTGATTATTGAGTTTCTTATCTTATATTACTAACTGGGGGGAGATAGCATTGCGGGAAATTACAGCTTCAACTATTACCGAACAGGTTGCAGAGATGTGCCAGGAAGCAAACATATATCTTGGCGATGACGTGATTAATGCTTTAAAGAAGGCACTGGTGGATGAAGAGTCACCTGCCGGCAAAGAGGTTCTAAAACAGCTAATTGAAAATGTGGAGATTGCTCGCAACGAGAAAATTCCCATCTGCCAGGACACGGGGTTTGCCGTATTTTTTGTGGAGTGGGGGCAAGAGGTTCATTTAACAGGCGGCTCCCTGGAAGATGCGATTAACGAAGGGGTTCGCCGGGGCTACCGTGAAGGCTACCTGCGAAAATCAATCGTGGGAGATCCCCTGGAGAGGATCAACACCGGTGACAACACCCCTGCTGTAATCCATACTTCCCTGGTTCCCGGGGACAGGGTTAAAATTACCTTTGCCCCCAAAGGCGGCGGCAGTGAAAATATGAGCACGGTAAAAATGCTCAAGCCGTCGGACGGCGTGGAGGGCGTAGTCGATTTCGTAGTCAACCATGTCCGGGAATCGGGTTCCAATCCCTGTCCGCCCATTGTTGTAGGCGTAGGCATCGGCGGCACTTTTGATAAGGTGGCGCTGCTGGCCAAAAAGGCGCTGGTCAGACCGTTGGGACGGCCCCATCCCAAGCCTTTCTATGCCAGCCTGGAGCAGAGAATACTCAAAGAGGTAAACAAGCTGGGCATCGGGCCGCAGGGCTTTGGCGGCCGCGTTACCGCCCTGGCGGTGCATATCGAAACTTTCCCCGCCCATATTGCCAGCCTGCCGGCGGCGGTGAATATTAACTGCCACGTTGCGCGCCACGTGGAGCGCGTTATCTAAAATTAAAATGTAAGCCGGGAATTACTGCTAAGGATAAGGAGGTTATTCCATGAAGGTTAAACACTTGCATACTCCTCTCAGCGATGAGGATGTGCTCGGGCTGAAAGCGGGAGACAATGTCCTCATAAGCGGGGTCATTTATACCGCCCGGGATGCCGCTCATAAAAAAATGGTGGAGCTGATTGAAAGGGGCGAGCCGCTGCCCATAGATCTGAAAGGGCAGGTCATCTACTACGTGGGACCGGCCCCGGCAAAACCGGGCCAGGCTATCGGCTCAGCCGGTCCAACCACCAGCGGCCGGATGGATGCTTACACCCCTTTGATGCTGGAACAGGGCATGAAAGCCTGTATTGGAAAAGGGTTGCGCAGCGCTGCCGTTAAGGAGGCCCTGGAAAAAAATAAAGGGGTCTACCTGGCTGCTGTCGGGGGCGCCGGGGCGCTTCTTTCCAAGCGGATCATCAGCAGTGAAGTGGTGGCCTACCCCGAGCTGGGGGCGGAAGCTATTCACCGGCTGGAGGTGAAGGATTTCCCTGCTACGGTGATCAATGACGCTTACGGGAACGATCTTTACGAGGAAGGAATCAAGGCATATGCCAGGTAAAATGGAATAAAGAGGAGTGGTAATAAAAATGACCAATAAAGATGAACTTATGGCCAAGGCCAATAAGCCGGCTGAAGAGGCAATGCGGCTGCACCCCTTTTACCGGGGCAAGGTTGAGGTGGCCTTGAAGAGCCCTGTGCGGGATGTTGACGATTTTTCAATCTGGTATACCCCCGGTGTGGCTGCGCCCTGCAGGGCTATTGCCGAAAACAAGGATGATGTTTACAAGTATACCAATAAGAGCAATTTCGTGGCCGTTGTTTCAGACGGAACGCGGGTTCTGGGCTTGGGCGACATCGGTCCCGAAGCGAGCATGCCGGTCATGGAAGGAAAGGCGCTATTATTTAAATACCTTGGCGGCGTGGACGCCTTTCCCATTTGCGTAGATACCAAGGACCCCGATGAGCTGATCAAGTTTGTCAAAATGCTGCAGCCCTGCTTCGGCGGGATAAACCTGGAGGATATCGCCAGCCCCAAGTGCTTTTATATCCTGGACCGCCTGCGGGAAGAGTGCCATATACCGGTCTGGCATGATGACCAGCAGGGCACGGCCCTGGTTACCCTGGCGGGGCTGATTAATGCGTTAAAGATCGTGGGGAAAAAGATTGGCGATGTCAAGTTAGTAATGAACGGAGCCGGGGCGGCCAACCTCTGCACCATCCGCCTGCTCATAGCCGCCGGTGTTGATCCGGGCAAGGTGATCATGGTAGACAGCAAGGGCACCCTCCATAAGGGGCGCAGCGACCTGGAAGGCCACCCGCTCAAGTGGGAAATGTGCCGCAAGACTAATGCGGCCGGCCTGGTGGGCGGAGCGGCAGAAGCCATGCAGGGAGCGGACGTGCTCATTGCTCTCTCCAAGCCGGGTCCCGGCACGATCAAGAAGGAATGGGTGGCTTCCATGGCCGGCAAGGCCATCGTTTTCGCCTGCGCCAACCCCAACCCGGAAATCTGGCCCTGGGAAGCCAAGGAAGCCGGGGCGGCGATTGTCTCCACCGGCCGCTCTGATTTTCCCAACCAGGTGAACAACTCCCTTGGATTTCCGGCAATTTTCCGGGGAGTGCTGGATGTCCATGCTACAACCATCACCGACGGCATGTGCATTGCCGCCGCCGAAGAGCTGGCTGCCTGCGCGCCAGGCGGCGGAATGGATCCTGAAAAAATTCTGCCGACCATGGATATGTGGGAAGTCTTCCCCCGCGTGGCCACAGCCACGGCCATGAAGGCCATCGAGGAAGGCGTGGCCAGGGTAAAGTTAAGCCGTGACGAGATCTACAAAAAGGCGGAGGCGACTATCCGCCGTTCACAGCAATTGACCAAGACGATGATGAAAGAAGGATTGATCTTACCGGCACCGTAAGCGCTCTTGAGGAAGGGAGCCGGGGAATGGTCAAAACATTTCATGACACGGGCTGCCCCGGCTCCCGGCCGAAATCCCTGCAATAGGGTTTATATATAAGGGTCCCCCCGGGATTTAACCCTCTTTCCGCTTGCGGCTGAGGGTGTAGCATCACCGGGGGGATTCGCGTTTACTTGCTAATCGATCCCCAGTTTTTTCAACCGGCGCCAGAGCGTGGTACTGCTGATGCCCAGGATTCTGGCCGCTTCCTGTCTCCTTCCGTTTACCTGCTCAAGGACCTTTATAATGGTTTCCTTTTCAATTTTGGACAGAAGCCCCTCATCGTATTGGTTTTTCTGGGGAGAGATCTCTTCCAGCTGTTTATCATTGAAGGTTGCATGCCGGTTTGTGGTATCACTGCCGTTAATGGAGCTTGTTACAGTCATTTGCCTGTAATCGATCTCATCGACCTGCAGTTCTCCGGCCAGGGCGGCTTCCACGTTGGCCCCGGTAATGACATTGTCCTCGGCGATAACGATCAATCGCTCCAAAACGTTCTCCAGCTGCCTTACATTTCCCGGCCAGTCGTAAAGCTGCAGGAGCTCGAGCGCTTCGGTCGTGAAGGCCAGGTGCTGCGAGCTGGAGCGGTTGTACCTTTTAAGGATATTGGCTGCCAGCAAGGGGATATCTTCCTTTCTCTCCCTGAGAGGGGGAATCTCCAGGTTGAGCACGTTAATCCGGTAATAGAGGTCGGATCTGAAATGGCCCTCCTGTACAAGACGGCCCAGGTTCTGGTTTGATGCCGCGATCACTCGCACGTCGATGGGAATAAATTTATCGTCTCCCAGCCTGCGCACTTCTTTCTCCTGCAAGACACGTAAAAAAAGTGTCTGCATCTGCTTGGATATCTCACCAATTTCGTCAAGAAAGATAGTGCCTCCATGAGCCTGCTCAAAAAGACCGGCCTTGCCGCCCTTTACGGCTCCCGTAAAAGCGCCTTCGACGTAACCGAAGAGCTCGGCTTCAAGAAGTGTTTCCGGCAGGGCGGCGCAGTTGATCGCCACAAAGGGCCCGTTTTTCCGCCTGCTTTTCTGGTGTATGCTTTGGGCAAACATTTCCTTGCCGCTGCCGGTTTCGGCAAGAAGCAGGATGGTGTTATCTACTTCTGCATATTTTAGAGCGCGCTTGATAGTCCTGGTCATTGCCGGGCCTGTTCCAATAATATCGGCAAAGGTCCACTTGGCCACCAGGCCCCGGCGGGAAAGCTTCCGTCTCACCTGCTGCTCAAGCTGCTGTAGCATCGTCACATCTTGAAAGGTAGCCACCGCTCCCACGGTTTTCCCGTCCACCAATATGGGTATGCGATTCGTGACGATGGTGGTGTTGTTAATCTCCTGGAGAACGCCCATTTCTTCATTGCCGGATTCAAGCACATCATGCATGCGCGTATTTTGAATTACATCTTGAACCGAAAAATGGAGGACTTCATCTTTGGGCCGTCCCATGATTTTTTCTGCGGCATTGTTATAGACGGTAACCTCTCCCTTGCTGTTTACCGCCAGGACGCCGTCTGAGATATGATCCAGTATTGTCTTGAATTCGTTGGTTCTTCTTTTTTCTGAATAGATGGACCTGGCCAGCAGCATGGCCTCATTTATGGCCTGGACAATACTTTCAGCGGCCGATTGCAGGACTATGGATGGACAGCCAATTTCCCTGGCTTTCTCCGCTACCAGGTTGCCGCCAATGAAAACCAGGTCTTCTGTTCCCAAACTGCCGGCGACGCTCTTAACCACTTCTGCAATTTCCTCTTCTGTTTTAACCTTACAGGTGATAATATTGATTCGGCTCATATCCTGAAGGACCCGGTCGATGCCTTTAATGGACTCGATAACATTTTCAAAACCTACTACGACTACGTTATGGCCCAGGTTGCGGGCGCTGTTCAAGCTGTAGATGAGATCGTAAGCGGTTACTTTAATTTCAATAACGGGTAGTTCAGGGATCTCATCACGGATCATCATTGCGGTGCCGCCGCGTGAAATAATTACTTCAGCGCCTTTTTCTTTCTCTATCCTGGCCAGGGCCACTCCCTGGTTGGTTGCGCCGACCCTGATGCTGATCTCGGCTTTACAATTCATTTGCTTGACAACTTCTTTACACAGCAGAGCAAGTTCTTCATCGGGAGCAATAATGGCCAAACGATTCATAATTTTATCACCTGTATGCCAGTTGTGGGATAACAGCATATGCATTTCGATTATATCATGAAAACTTTTCAAGTTTCAATGTGCCCGTTTCATATTTAAATGTTTTCTCTCTAGTAGCGCTTTCAACCGGGCCGATTCAATGAAGATGCTCGTTGGCATCAATTTTGCAATAAATATACAATGATCAATAACCGGTGGGACGCCTTTAACATTGCCGGATAGGCAGAGCTGTAGTAAGATTAAACTGAGGCGTGTCCCTCCCTCATCCACGAAAGGCAATGGATATTTAAGAGAAGAAGATGGTTCCCAAGAACAATACTTCTAGAAAAGGAGGAGTTCGCGATGAGTGATGTCAAGGAGATCTTTATAAAGGTGATCAATGACCGGAGAAGCATCAGGCATTACACGAAGGACAGGGTTTCCGATGAAGATCTGGACATAATTCTGGAGAGCGCCCGCCAGGCGCCTTCCGGAGAGAATGCTCAGCCCTGGAGATTCATCGTGGTCAGGGATGAGAAAAACAAGAAATTTCTGTCCGACCTTTGCCGCCGGGGCAGCGGGCGGAGATTTACCGGTGAGTTTCTGAGCAAGCAAATGCATGCCAGGTTTACCGCCCTGAAAGACGAGGCCAAGAGAGAAGCGGTCTTTAAAAAGTTAACCTCGGGTGACGTCTCGGCTTTTGTTAATGAATCGGATGTTATTCTCATCGTCCTGGGCAAGAAAGAGGTATGGGATACCCCCTTCGACGTTTCCGCCGCAATTGAAAACATGCTTCTTGCCATTACCGCATTGAACCTGGGCGCCTGCTGGCTGGTTGCTCCTTGCATTGATGTCCGCGATGAAAGGGTATTAAACGAGCGTTTTGGGATCACTGACGATTTCAAGACCGTCAGCATCATCTCAATCGGACACCCGGCCAGGGTCCCCAAGGCCAGGCCGCGGCTGCCCATAAATGAACTGGTATTCAAAGAGAAATACGGGGTGCCTTATTATTCTACACCGGATAACCAGGAGGGTAAATAACTATGAGCCTGTTGGACAGATTTAAAGATACGCTGATATACGAATCCCAAAAAGAGTTCTATGATGAGCGGGGCCGGGGTGCCCGTTACCGGATGACTACTGTCGGCGTCTCTTTCTTCAAAGATGCGGTAAGCGATCTCAAAGATACGCCGGGGCTGGTTAAGTGGATGAAGGACAATGGGTTTGTTGAGGAAGCAGAAATGGAAGAAGACGATGTATCGGTGACCTTACGGGTGAAGGGCTGCTGCCTCAAGAGCATTACCGAGGGCTTTACCAGCCGGGGCAAGCAGCCGCTCAGCTGCCCCATTGCCAATGCGGTGATGTATTCCATGGAGCAGAACGGAAGCATGCCCCCTGAAATAATACCCATTGAGTTTGAAGACGGCTGGTGCCGCATCAGGATGGCAAAAATCTACACTTCAGAAATTGTGTAAAAATTGGTATCTCAGATATTGTTTGATATTGTTTTAAGCCGGGCGGAGGGGTCGCAGACGCCCCTGGCTCCCTCCCCCGAACCGCAGCCTGACACTTTTTCTCCGGAATATACCGGCCTTTGCAGCGGCAGGCTGCGATATGTTATATATCACCGGAAGCCGGCCTCCGCCTTTAAACTTGTCCCGGCGAACGAGGAGGTTCTTTGATGCAGGAAGCCGCAGTTTTAATTCAACACAAGGCGCTAAAGGAGATCTGCAATAGTTTGCTGCAGGCTGTTTCGATTAATCCGAAAGATGCGGAAACAACGTCTGACGTAACAGTTTGCGCGGAGTTGAGAGGCATAAGCTCTCACGGCATTGCGCGGCTGCCGGCCTACTTGAAGCGGATCCGCACGGGATTGATCAATGCCCGCCCGGAGTTTAAATATTATCCCAAATATGGTTCCGTGACGGTTATGGACGCCGACAACGGATTGGGGCAGGTTGCCGCCTGCAAAGCCATGGAGAAGGCTATTGAACTTGCCGGAGATGCCGGCGTGGGGCTGGTGGGGGTGCGCAACAGCAACCACTTTGGCGTAGCCGCCTATTATGCCATGCAGGCGCTGCCGCATGATATGATCGGCATCGTTTTAACAAATGCCAGTCCGGCCATGGCCCCCTTTGGCGGCAGAAAAGCTTTTTTGGGCACCAATCCCATGGCCGTGGCTATTCCCGGGCAGGGGGACGATAGTATTGTTGTAGACATGGCCAGTTCGATCACCGCCCGGGGGAAGATCAGGCTTTGCGCCGCGCAGGGCGTTGAGCTGCCCGCAGGCTGGGCCCTGGATGAAGAGGGCAATCCCACCACAGATCCGGCCAAGGCCTTGCAGGGCAGCATTTTACCCATGGGAGGGGCCAAGGGATACGCCCTGGCCGTGCTCATCGACCTGATGGCGGGCATGCTTACGGGAGGAGGCTACAGCGTTGCCGTTAAGCAGCTTAATGATTACAGCGGCCCCGTTAATGCCGGCCATCTGCTCATGGCGATCAAAATCGAGGCCTTCATGGAGGCGGAGACTTTTAAGGGAAGTGTATCCGACTACATTGCCAGGCTCCATGAAGCGCCGCGGGCCGGTGCCGTGCAAAAAATATATGCCCCGGGAGAAATTGAACAAAACCTAACCAGGGAGCGGCTGGAAAAGGGGATACCGCTAACTGGGGAACAGGTGGATTTATTGGAAAAAATGGCCGCGGAATACGGCGTGGCCATATCTCTTGATTATTAGCGCGATCTTTTTAGGGAGGCGATAGCTTGGATTATATAGTCCGCGTCAATATGAGCACAGAGTCGGTCACCAGGGAGAAGGTTCCCCTTCAATATGCCGGCCTGGGAGGGAGGGGGCTTACTTCGTCTCTGGTATATCATGAAGTGCCGGCAGGAAGCGACCCCTTAGGGAAAAACAACAAGCTGGTCATGGCGCCCGGATTGCTGGGCGGGACCGGCGCTTCCAGTTCAAGCCGGCTTTCGGTAGGTGCGAAAAGCCCCTTGACCGGGGGCATCAAGGAAGCCAACGCCGGCGGCACCGCGGGTGGCTACCTGGCCCGGAGCGGCATCCGGGCGCTGGTTATTGAAGGAGAGGCCGCTGCAGGGCGCCATTATATTCTCTACTTGGGCAAAAACCAAGATTATCAATTGGTGAAAGTTGATTTTGAGGTAAAGGGCATCTATGCCCTGATGACGCAGCTGCGGGAAAAGTATGGCGATTCCATATCGGTAATTTGTGCCGGGCCTGCAGGCATGAACAAAATGCGTTCCGCTGCCGTCGTGGTCAGCGATCCCGAGTTTAACCCTCGCTTCGCCGCCCGGGGAGGGCTGGGAGCGGTCATGGGCTCAAAGGGCTTGCTGGCAGTGGTCATCGAGTCCCCCAGGGGGATGCAGCGTATCCCCGCTGACAGGAGCAGGTTTATCGAGACTTCGCGCAAGTTAAACCGGCTGCTGCTGGAAAACCCGAAAACGGGCAAGACTTTCCGCGAATTTGGCACCACGGCGATCACGAAAGTGGTCAGCGAGATCGGCTGCCTGCCCACCCGCAACTTCAGCCAGGGCAGTTTTGAAGAAGTGGAATCCATATCCGGCGAAGCGCTGCGCGACTTGATCCGGGAGCGCGGCGGAGAAGGCTGCTCGGGCAAGCGCTGCATGCCCGGCTGCGTAATCTGCTGCAGCAACATTATACCCGGCCCGGATGGGAAAGCCGTCGTGGCCAACCTGCAATACGAGACCCTGGCGTTGATGGGTTCGAATTGCGGCTTCTCCAGCCTCGATGATATTGCCCGGCTGAACTATGTGTGCAACGATATTGGAGCCGACACTATCGAGATGGGTGCCGCGCTGGGGGTAGCCATGGACGGGGGGGTGCTTCCCTTCGGAGACCTGGCAGGGACCTTGAAGCTGCTGGAGGAGGTGCGTGAAGCCACCCCGCTGGGCAGGGTGATCGGCAACGGAGCGCTGATCACCGGACAGGTGCTGGGGGTTAAGCGTATTCCCGTGAGCAAGGGGCAGGCTTTTCCGGGTTACGATCCCCGGGCCCTGAAAGGGAACGGCGTAACCTACTCCACTTCAGCCATGGGAGCGGACCACACCGCGGGCAATGCTTTTGGCGACCGTGCCACCACCGATCCCCTGAAAACCGATGGCCAGGTGGCGCTTTCCCGGAAATTGCAGCTGCGGGCGGCGGTCCTCGACACCCTGGGCTTCTGTATCTTTGCGCGTCCGCCGCTGCTGGCCGATCCGGATATAATGGTGGACCTGCTCAATTCGCTGTACGGCTGGGACATGGACAGCAGCGGGTTGTGGAAAATAGGCGAGGATCTCCTGAAATTGGAGTGCTCTTTCAACCGCAGGGAGGGCTTTGGCCCCGAGTATGATCGCTTACCCGAGATCTTTACCCAGGAGCCTCTCCCACCCCACAACACTGTTTTTGACATGGAGCCGCAGGAGATGGCTCGCGTCTATGACTTTGATTGATGGAGGGGCAGCCATTATAAACATCTCGGTTGAATTACATGGATTGCTGGCTGGAGAAAAAGATCGCTTCAGAAAGCTGTCTTGCGAGGAACCTTTGCCGGTGAGCGAGCTTCTGAAGATTATGAAGATTGATCCGGAGGAGATCGGCCTGGTAGTGGTTAACCGCAGGGTCCGCGATCTTACCCATGTTCTCCAGGACGGCGATCGTGTTTTGCTGGCTCCTTATTTACAGGGAGGCTAAAATCCAATTATCACATGGGGAGGCATTTGTGAAATGCGTAAAGTAGTCGTTCATGAAAGCGAAATAGCAGGGGAAAGGAGAGATCCGCCCCGGGTATCCAAGATTTTGATTTCCGAGCATACCACCGGCGCCACCCGGATCTCCATGGGTATGAATACAACTGAAGTAGGCAGCTGCATCCCACTTCACTGCCATGAGGATGAAGAAGAAGCCATGTTCATCATCCAGGGAGAAGGAAAGCTGATTATGGGTGACGAGGAATACCCCTTAAAAGCCGGTTCGGCTATTTATTCTCCGCCTGGCGTGAAGCATACCATTATCAATACAGGAGACGTGCCCTTGAAGCTGGTCTGGGCCTATGCGCCTCCCTTAAAGGCACATCGAAAATAATCCGGAGGTATGATCATGGCCTATTACAAGGTAAATAAAGATATTTGCATCGGCTGCGGAGCCTGCATGGATAGCTGTTCTGAAGAAGCTATCTCGATAACGGAAGAAGATGTAGCATTCATCGATCCTGAAAAGTGCGCCCGGTGCGGTATTTGCGCCAGCCTTTGTCCCCAGGAGGCCATAGAAGAGCACGAAGAGGAAGAGGAATAGGTATTCCAAACCGGCTTTTATAAATGAAAGGTGCCCGTTTCAAATTGAAATACTCTTCCCTGGAACAGAAGAGAGAGAGTTCTTTGCTCTAGCTTTAAAGGTTGGCACATAAATTGCAATACTTAAATATGGAAGCGCACAATATTAATAAAAGGAAGGTGTTCCAATTGCTGTTCAAAAGCACAAGAGAATTTTTAGCCAGTCTGGGCCTTCCCTCCGGAGATGGGTATGAACTGCCCACGTCCGGCAAGACCTTCCCAGACGGCTGCCATTACCGCCTCGAGGTACCGACGGTCAACTCTGCCGAGGCCCTGAAGACGCTTCTGGAGACGGCGGAAAAAGAGGGAGTCTTTGTTAACCGCGTAGATGAGACTTACGGCGCTTTCAGGCATACTAGCCGGGAGTTGAAAGAGTATGTGGCCATCTGCAAGGACAAGGGCGTGGAGCTGAACCTTTCAGTAGGCCCGAGAGCTACTTATGACACCAGCGCGACCAGGCTTTCCTCACAGGGTGTTCGCATTGGCTACCGTCTGCGGGGCATGGAGCAGATAGTCAGGGCAGTGGAAGATGTCCTGCGCGTGGCCGAGCTGGGTGTGCGGGGCGTGTTGGTTTACGACGAAGGTTTGCTCTGGGTGTTAAATGAAATGCGCGCTGCGGGCAAACTGCCCCAGAACATGCACTTCAAGGTATCGGCGCACTGCGGTCATGGAAACCCGGCCAGCTTTAAATTGCTGGAGAAGCTCGGGGCAAACTCAATCAACCCTGTCCGCGACATGACCCTGCCGATGGTGGCGGCCCTGCGGGCGGCGGTTGACGTGCCGCTGGATGTGCACACCGACAACCCGCCGGCGTCGGGTGGATTTATCCGCTTCTACGAGGCTCCCGAAATGGTGCGGGTCGGCTCTCCCATCAACCTGAAATCGGGCAACAGCGCCATCGGCGGGCACGGAGAGATTACCCGGGCTGCCGAGGGCAAGGCCATGGCAATGCAGGTTTGCATCATGCGCGAGTTCATGGACCGCTATTACCCTGAAGCCAAGCAGAGCCCGCAAGGGAGCAAGGGTATGGCCATTCCGGAATAGTCTAACTGCCATACTATTTTTACTTTCGCTTGCAATGTGAAATTTGGCCCTTTTAACCGTAGTCGCACTCTAATCTCAGCCCACGGTTAAAAGGGCCATTTATTGAATGTTGCCCGGCAGATTCCGGGTTCTTAAATCTGCGGCGACGTCGGCCAGGTCCAGCTCCTTGAGCCTGGTTTCTGTAGGCAGACCGGCAGCGTCCCAGCCGCGCAGGGTATAATATTCATCTTTAAGTTTTTCGAAAGCCTCCCGATCTACCTTGTTGCCCTTCTTGGAAACTACCCGGCCGTTCTTCCCCGGGACCAGGCAGTCGGGGTTGTAGAAGACGGGCGGAAGCGGCTCGTCATGATGGAAATCCAGGAGCCTGTCCCCTTCTCTGCCGCCCCATCCCTGGCGGAGCAGGATGGCTCTCTGCAGGTTGAAGATTCTTTCCCCGATTTTGTTCAGGCCGGCTTCATCTGTTTCCTTGCCCGTGATGGCGGAATAAAGCTTGCTCTCCAGGGTGGGGTCTCCGGCGTGGCTGTCGGCAAACCTGACCCAGATCACCGGCCAGAGGAAGTCGCACAGGATCAGGCTTTCCTTGGCATAGGAGCGGTCCTGGATTATTTTGGCGGCCAGCGCCTTGCCTTCGTCGGTGGTATAGTCGGCCGCCGCGGCGCCTCCCCAGAAGTTGACGGCCACTGTTACCAGGTCGTCGTAGGAGAGGAAGGCATCCTCGTCCTTGCGCCACCACTTGAGCCACAACCAGAGGGCGTGAGCCATCTCGTGCAGCTGGTTGATGGGCCGCCGCTGCTCTGTGGCGTAAAGGAGGGCGTTTGCCGGAATGAGCCGGGGGTCGTAGTCGCGGGTTTCACCGGCGGGGGTTGACACCTCCAGGGCGGTTAGCTCCACCGCTTTTGGGCCGATTGCCTCGGCAGCCTTGAGGGTGCCGGCGGCCAGCAGATCGCCGAAGCCTTCTCTGAACGATACTATGCGGGTCAGCTTTTCAATGAATTCGGCGCTGCCGATTTTGGAAAGGGGCAGCCCCGTCTCCTTTTCTTTCAGGATGCCTTCGCGGTAGCACAGCGCCAGCCAGTTGATCATGGGCTGCATGATGGAGGTGTCCAGCCCGTAATGATCGCACAGCCGCGTCGCCAGCAGGGCGGTGTTAGTTCCATCCTTTCCGTATTCATGGGCGGCCTGCCAGTAGACGTGCACCGCCTGGCAGAAAAATTTGTAGCTCCGGCCGCCTACCTGGTACGCTTTGCGGAAACAGCCGCCGGGGCAGCCGTAGCAGGGGCGCGGCTTGGTCTTGCCCGGTATGTTTTCATGCCAGCCTTTCCAGGTGTCTTTTCTTAGCAGAAGAATCCGCCTGGCCAGTTCGCGCAGCTTCTCCGGGGCGGCGGCAGCGGGTTTTTTGCTGCCGCCGACGACGATGGCCTTAAGCCGCTTGGAGCCCATAACGCTGCCGAGGCCGCTTGCCCCGGAGGCGCCGTCGTCGGTGATGAGCGTGGCAAAGGTGACCAGGTTTTCGGCGGCCGGACCTATGGTCAGCACGCTTACTGCTTTGCCCAGCGAGGCTTTCAGGGCATCGCCGGTCTCGAAAGAGGATTTGCCCCACAGCGAAGAGGCGTCCCGTATTTCTGCCCGATCATTGTCAATATAGAGGTAGCACGGTTTCTCTGCCCGCCCCTGCACCACCAGCCCGTCGAACCCGGCCAATTTTAGCCGGGTGCCCCATCGTTCTCCCAGGTTGGCGTAAGAGAAAGTTTCCGGCTGCCTGACCGGCGATGTGCCGCATATCTGCCACCTGCTCCCGCCGGCTATGCCGGGGAATCCCGTAACCGGCCCGGTCATGGCGATGAGGCAGTTTTCCGGGTCAAAAGCCTTCACCTTGGGCGGCGCCATTTCCCAGTAAATTCTGGCAGCCATGCCCCGGCCGCCTAAAAATTTCTCCGCGTATGCCGCAGTGGGAAGGGTGGTAGTTCTGCCCTCAGAAAGATTTACTACCAGTATTTTTCCGGCATAACCAGATAGCTCCATGATTAACCTCCAGATTGTGGTGCGGGGATGACGGGTGAAAGCAGCGGACTCCGGCGCGGGGGGGGTTACGCCTCGCGCCAGTTCCAGTCTTTGCCTCCCTTGAAGACCTGCGCGTTCATTTCGTTGCTTAACTGCAGCAGGTTGGCATCCGGGAAATATTTAAACATGGCATAGAAAAATCCCGCCACATCATGCGTCGTGGCCAGCGCCTCTTCTGTGGCCAGCAAATAGTCGCGGGTAAACATAATTGAACTCTTGTCGAAAGACATGCCCGGTTTCTGGTGGCCGGGGATGATCACCGCTGCGTCCAGGCTCTCCAGGTAATCCAGGTCTTTGAGCCACTGCTTCCGCTCTTCAGCGGTTATTTCGCAGGTGAAAGGATGGGCCTGGTTGAACAGAACATCGCTGCCGTAAAGGGTTTTTATGGAGGGGATCCACACCACCGTATTATATTTCATGTCGCCCATGATTTCGGGTATGATCTCCAGGCGATGCCCCTCCAGTTCGAACCAGTTCTCACGGAGCGGTTCGATCTCCGCTGTTTTGCGGGGCATGTTGCCGGCGCCGATAATGCTTTCCCAATGCTCCATCTTGCCGAAAAATTGACGGTTTATGGTGTCACATACCTCCGGCAGCGCCAGGATCCTGGCCTCCGGAAAAGCTTCTGCTATGTGGCCGAGGCCGAAGTAATGGTCGGGGTGGGCATGGGTTATGTAAATTTTGGTTAAGCGCTTGCCCGTCTCCAAAATCTCGGCAATAACACGCTGGGCGTTGGAGAGCGTCCACTGTGCGTCTATAAGCGCCGCTTCACTTTCTCCCAAGACAATGACCGAAGCAACGGCAAATCCGCTCTCGCTGCTGAAAAACACTTTGGTAGCCGGTAAGCCTTTGCCGTGGGCGTTGACTATTACTTCCATGTATCTCTGTCCTCCGATCTTTTTAAAAACTGTATTGACACACCTGGTAGCTATCTATTATTCGACATTTTATGCTAATTCCCTTTACCGTCAGGTTAAAAGAGCTAAAACTTTAAACGTCAACAGCGCAATCTCTGTAGCATACCGGTTACTTTTTGAGTGAAGCAAGTTTTCATTTGCAATTACAATTAAGCCTTTGTGAGGAACAAGGAGCGGCAAAACAGCAGATAGCTTTAGAGGAGAACTTCTAGATGATTAGCATAAAATGATTGTGCAAAATCTATAAATTCTCTAACGACTCCCTTCTTGGGAAGTGCCTTGATCAGTATAGCCAAAGTCAATGAGGGAGCCTCTTTTAGATTAATCAGGTGAAACATTTCTTCATTAAAAAAATTTGTTGCACAGCTGCGCGTTTGTAAAGTAAGCCTTAGCCCTTCGGAAATATAGCACTTGATAGTGTCCAGGCGGACATCGGAAAGAGTAAGTTTAGGGAAAAAACCGGCTGCACGACAGGTGTCACAATAGAAATTGAATAGCGAAGCATCTTCTTTGGGGAAGCAAAATTTTTCGTCTTCGACATATTTTAAATAAATGGCATCGTGCTGCGCCAGCGGCAGACTGCTGTTGACAACCAGAACGACATCGTCTTTCAAAAGGGGCACAGAGTAATAATCCATATTTTTAGGAAAGAATTCCTGGTAACCGATAACAAGGTCGACTTGCATGGTATCAAGAAGATGCACCATTTGCTCGTGATTGCGCTCCCTTGATTCCACATGAAAATTATCCCTGACTTTTTCAAAGCTTACAATCAAATCCGTTATTCCATAATGAGCCATGCCATAAAAAGAAGCAATTCTCAACTTGGTTCCGTAGCTGTTGATATAGTCCTTTACATCCAGCACCAATTGGTGATATTCATTCAAAATTTTTTCTATCCGCTTGAAGACAAGTTCGCCTGCAGGTGTTAACTCTATCGTCGAGTGTTTGCGCACAAAAAGAGTTACCCCCAACTCGTCTTCCATAGCTTTTACCTTCTTGGAGAGAGCGGATTGTGACATATGCAAGCTCTCGGCGGCTTTGGTAAAATTACGATATTTTATGACCGCTTCAAAGCATAGCAGGTAATCCAGCATCATCTTAATATCATCTGCCTTTAAATTAGACTTTCTTTGGAAGTTATAAACATGAACACATCATTTTTACTTGATTCTCTTTGTGGAAGGTGATCAATGGGCACGTATACACAGAGAATATAGACATCTATTCCAAAATATTAGACTTTCCCTGGGAAAAAAGTAACGCAAATCTTATTTGACAAAGGCACCTGAATTCCAGACCGTCGTTCAACTCCCATTTAAGCTATTAGAGGGAAGGTGGCCGATAATGGTTAGAATACACCTGTAATTATTATACCTTCACCACCCGATCCGGTCAAATCGAATATACCGGCTACGGGCTTACGCAGGCACCGGGTATGACAAGATTTTCGCCGAAAGCTATCAACATAAATACCATGGCTATATGTATGAATGAGACCTTCTACGGCTTTTCTTTTTGGCAGTACGGCCAGGTGCCGTGGGAGGTCTCATTCGCTTGGACCGCTTTTGCCGGGGCTTACACGTATCTTCCGTATTCTTTCGTATAATCAACCCATACTTTGATCAGTTCCGGGTTGGCTTCGTCCAACACCGTATTTGTAGCCATAATCAGCCCGCCGTCTCCGCCTGCCGTATCGATGATCTTCCTGGTATACTCCTTGACAGTCTCAGGGGTTCCGGTCTGCAGGAGGGACACAGGCATGCCCGCGGCGATGCACATGGTATCTTTGAGGGCGGCTTTAACCTGGGAAAGATCGGAACGGTCAAACCAACCGATAACCTTTCCCTTGGGCAGCTCCGCCAGGTACTGAAGCCGCTGCTCATAAACCCCTTCAAAGAAAGGCAGGGGGGTTAATTCCTCATCGATCAGGTCCAGGATAAGCTTCTTCAGCATGGGCCAGTAGAATAGCTCAAACTGTTTGGGAGACATGAAACCGTCCGCTCCCCGGTGGAGAGGAATAAAGACCCGGGGATTGCCTGTCACTTTTGCCACCTGAACAGCGCCTTCCAGGACAGAGGGATAGAGTTTTTCCTGGGCAGCCAGCAGTTTTTCAGGAACCTGGAACATATCCATCATGGAGCCCTTCATGCCCCTGAGCATATCTGAAATTATATCAAAGGGGACCATGGCCGTAGCTGCATGGGATGCATAGATGCCCAACTCAGCCATCTCCTGGTGAAACCTGGAAAATTTCATGGTCCATTCGGCTCCCGTCTTGGCGGACGCCTGCATGGCCTCCAAAGCTGCCGCTATAGGAGGGGTACTGAAGAAGTTGGCCATAGCTGCCCCGAAATAGCAGCCCAGGGATAAGTTGATCAAAGGTGGAAGCATGCTCAACCCCGCCATCTTCTTGAAAATCCTGGGGGTATAGACCCGGATCAAAAAGTCTGTTGGATCATCAAGAAAATGGTCGTACTCTTCCTGCTTCATATATTCGCCTTCAACAAATTGATGGCTTACATTTACCCCGATGCCATGCCCAGGCCATTTAATCTGTACAGTGCCCCAAAGGTCATTAATTGGTCCGGGGGCGACGACAGGCGTATCTCCAGGCAGGAAAAGGTCGGGGTCAAGGTCAATTAGGAGCCGGCGAAGGGCGTCCAGATATTCGTCTTGATTGTAATAGAGATCTCTGTACGTCAGGCCCGCTATTTTTGCCGGCAAATAATTAGGCTGCAGGAAGATGGGCACCCTGTCAGGAACCTCCAATTCAACAGCATCTGCTATCCTTTTTAACTTCACATTGGTTTGCGTCATACTATTTCTCCTCCATCCACTTTTTGGATAGGGCTACCGCCGTTATGGCATCTTCTCCATAGGCATCGGCCCGGACATAATCATTTATCTCTTCTGTAACTGTGCCCCCGCCGATCATAATCTTTACCTTGTCTCGCAACCCGATCCGCTCAATGGCTTCCACCGTCTTTTTCATGGAATCGAAGGCGATGGTCAGGAAACCGCTTAAGCCAACAATATCAGGATTCACCTCTTTTATTTTGTCCACGAACTTTTGGGGAGAGGCATCTACTCCGATGTCATAAACGCGGAAGCCGTTGACCTCCAACATAAAAATAACGATATCTTTCCCGATATCGTGAATATCACCTTCTACAGTGCCAAACACGATTTTTCCAGCAGACTTCTTATCATCTGAAGAATCTTTAAGCCAGGGTTTGATTACCTCCATGATTTTCTTCATGATTTCTCCGCTCATAATTAGATCAGGCAAAAAAAATTCTTTCTCCTCGAACCGTTTCCCCACGATCTCCATGGCTTGCTGGCAGGTTGCCAATACTTTATTGGGATCGTAGCCCTCTGCAAGCATCTTTTCAACAGCTGCCACTGCTTCCAGGTCCTTCTTTTCTAAAATGGCATCGAGCAGTTTCTGAGACATTGGCTTAACCTCCATTCTTTTCTTTGACGGTGCAACATTTCAATCATTTATCTCCTTCTATCCATTCTCAACCAACTCCTGCTGTTTTTCCATTCTGCTAACGCAATAAAGGACACCCTTTATATAAAGCCTTATTACTTTCCAAAGAAGTATAACTTAATTCACCGGTCAGCGGCTGCATAAATGATAAAATAAGTTGACAGTAAAGCTTCAGAACGGGCAGCTTTAATTCATCTACAAAGGGAGGTTAAGCTATGATAACTGTAAAAGTAGGTGGAGCCGTTATCACCGGCAAATTGAGGAACAGAGATGGGGATAATGAGATTGCGGTGCCCAAAGGCACAACGGTTCGGGAGCTGCTGGAGATCCTCGCCGATAGTTTTGGCGAGGATCTCAGAAATATGATTTACCAGAATGAAAAGAGAGAGCTCCGCAAGGGGCTAAGGTTTCTTTTAAACGGGAGGGATATCGATACCCTGGAAGGGCTTGAAAACGTTCTGCATGACGGCGACAGTTTCTTCATCAGCTTTCTACTGGCGGGGGGATAATATATTAATCCCGGCAGTTGACCCAACCGAACCAACAGCTGTTTTGCCCCATGGAATCGAATCGATTCCAAATCAGAATTGACTTAAAATCTTCACTATACTAAAAAATACTTAGGGGAGCAAGCACTTTTTTAAGAAGCGCGCGCACAGATTTTAGTAATTACAGTTATAATTACATGAACTTATTATGTTGTCAGATAAGATGAAAAGCAAAGGAGAAAATGCTGTATGACTGTGAGAAAACTTGAACCGTTGCTAGACCCCCGCGGATATCAAGAAAGGCCTGTTATCAAGCTGGCTCCGAGAGTTACTCTGGACGACCTAAGAAAAGGAAAGGTGCTTTTTTACGATAATACCAAGCTTTCATTTTGCAATTACAATCAAGTTTTTATAAGGATCAAGGAACGGCTTGCTGAGTTGGGAATCACCAACTTCGTTGATTATGTGGAAACCGTTCGCGGTAAAGATACCGCTGAACTGGAGAAATATGCCGCGATGCTGGCCAAAGAAAAACCTACCGCTGCTATTGTTGCTTTTGGCGATATGGGAACTTCCGCTGCTACTACCATCGTGGCCATTGCCTTGGAGAAGCTGGGTATACCGACGGTTTATATGACAGCGCCTCCAGGTTCGGCTATCACCGAGGGTGTGGCCGTGTATCGCGCGGGTAATTTGTGCCTTTGCTCCATCGACGTTTATCAGGCCAGCACGGTGGAAGAGGTAAGGGAGCAGATTGATCTTAAATGGGATTACATCATCGGTTCTCTTACTGCCACAGGGGATAAGTTGGCTGAGCTTGCCTATATCGATTTTAAAATGGACAAGATTCCCCCTGCGAAAAACGGTTTGCTTCCCATAACAGACCAAATCGAGATCGATGAAAGCAGGCTGCTGGAACCTGGTTGCTACATGGAAGAGATTAATGAATATTTTAATCGGGAGCATATCAGCGACGGCCTGCCCATTATTCCACCCACGCGTTCACGGTATGATAAAATGTTAGCCTACTGCCCCTTTGATGAAGATATGGTACTTTGTAACAAAGTGGGGCCGACGGGTAAGGATATTACCGTCCGCGACGTGGCCGTTGCCGCGGTTATGGCCGGATGCACGCCCAAGGCCATGCCGATTCTGGTTACCGCTTTCAGGGCTTTAAACAACCCCAAGTACAATTTTATACAGTCGGTCACTACCTCTCATCCCGGCGGCAACCTGGTGCTGGTCAGCGGGCCTATTGCCCAGGAAATAGGTATTTCCGGCAAGCAGGGCTGCATGGGGCCGGGCTGGCCGATGAACGCCACTATCGGGCGTGCGGTGAACCTGGTGATCATGAATGTCGCCCGTTCTGTACCCGGTATATGCGACCTCGATTGCATCGCCTCGCAGGCCGAGTTCACCTACTGCTTTGCTGAAGAACCCGAACTTGCACAATGGGAAATGATCAACGAAGAGCGCTATGATGCAGAAACTACCACCGTCTATGTCTTGAAAGCAGAGCCGCAGCATGATATAATCGATTTCCTCAGTTTGAACGGGCATGATCTCCTGGATACCATCACTGCTTGCTGCACTACTCTAGGATCTAACAATGCATACATACCTGGTCCACTGGTAGTTTGCCTCACCCCGGACCATGGGAAAATGCTCAAGAAGGATGGTTACACTAAAGATATGATCCGGGAGCATATTCACACCTACGCCTATCACGAAGTGCCCATGGTTCGCAACAGGGGGCTCGTCCCGGTGCGTCCGCCCGAATTTGAGAACAGGCACCCCATGCCGGTGACCCGTTTTCCGAAAGATATTGAAGTTGTTGTTGTCGGAGGGCGCGGCGGTCATTCAGGGGTAATCTTGCCGTGGGCGCTGCACAGCGAAGCCATTGTGGAGCCGGTTACCCTGCCCGGCGGAAAGATTGCCAAAACAATAGAGGATTTCCAAAGATAGGGAAAGCGCTCTGTATAACAGAGCGCCTTTTCAATTTTATTGATACTCAGCTGGGAATTGACTTAAAGGAGGATTAATAAATAATGAGCGGGTATGATGAAATATATGACGTAATCGTTTGCGGTGGAGGCACATCCGGTGTTGCTGCGGCCATTGCTTCTGCCAGAGCGGGAGCAAAAACCCTGCTGGTAGAGCGGCTGGGAACCCTTGGGGGCCAGATGAATGTTTCAGGGCCTCCGGGGTTTGCTTATGCGCGGATTTTTAATTGCCACAATGAAAGAGATGTGGGTGGTATTCTTTACGAAACATATAAAAGGCTTTACAAGGCCGGGCATGCGCTTCCCAGTTTAAGGTACAGGTATCGGGCAAAATCTGCCGCTGTCTTCTCTTATGTGGATCCTGAATGGTGGACCATCTTAATTTATAAGATGATGGAAGAGGCGGGGGTGATTCTCCTTCTGGATACACTTGTGGTTGACGTAATCAAGGAAGGGAACACCGTCAAGGGGATCGTTGTTGAGAACGCCAACGGGCGCAATGAGATCAAGGGCAAGATAGTGATTGACTGCACTGGTGAAGCTTATGTTGCTATCCGGGCCGGAGCAGAGACGGTCTGCGTATCAAGAGACGAGATTCAGCCGCACACTTTGGCTTTTACTGCCGACGGTGTAAATTGGGACAGGCTGCTTGATTATGTCCGCAGACATCCGGAGCAGTTTACCTACGGTCATGTAATGAACCCACATACCGGCACTTCTTTGGAAGAGGTGTATGAGTTTGTTCGTAATGTTACCGACATCAGAGAACTGGGTGAAATATTAGGTTTTATCGAGCTGAGGGACATGGCGCTTGCCAACGGAGACTGGCATCCCAATAGCGGTGTCGGTTTCTTTATAATCCCGCGGGAGGGCGGGCATATACAAGCTCATTTTCAGCATTCCACCCACGTTCCTCGCATTCTCCCCACCGATGCGTGGGATCTGACCAGGGGCAACATTGAGTGCAGAAAGCAGCTAGAGATTGCCTGGCGGTTCTTTAAAAAATATGTTCCGGGATTTGAGAACGCATATATCGTCAGAATGTGTACCGAGCTAAGACTCCGCGAGGGCCCCAGGATTGTGGGAGACTACGTTCTTACCCGCGAGGATGTAGCAAATACCAGGCAATTTCCTGATACCATCGGCAAGTCTTCATTCCCGGCAGGAGGCTACCATGTGGCCAGCACGGATACTCTCGCTGTAAATGAGGATGAAGAGAATCTGAGTTTCCCGAACGGCTCTTATGATATCCCCTACCGCTGCCTTGTACCGGTAAAGATAGACAATCTGCTGGCGGCAGGCAAGTGCGTATCTACTGATCGCCCAGCTTACCTGCGTTATTTGCAGCAGACAATGGTGACGGGCCAGGCTGCCGGCGTGGCTGCGGCGATATGCGCAAGGAGAGGCATTACGCCGCGGGAACTGGTAAAAGATGTTTCCGAATTGCAGGCTGTGCTGCTTGAACAGGGCGCGATTCTTTTTGAAACAGTCAAGCAAGAAGAAGCAGAATCATGGCTGTAACAAAAAAAAGCGGGATAGATTGCCAATTACTTTTAAAGAAGGGTAAAAATGACTGTTCACGGTTATATGGGTAAATTACTTTTTGTAGATTTAACTGATAATACCTACCAGGAGCTGGCGTTGCCCGAAAATGATTATCGGGAGTATATCGGCGGCTATGGGTTGGGGGTGAGGTTTCTGTATGAAAATGTGAAACCCGGCCTCGATCCGCTTGGCCCGGATAATACTATCGGCTTCGTAACAGGGCCCCTGGTGGGGACAAAGTGCCACGGGGCCGGCAGGTTTACAGTAGTAAGCAAATCGCCGCTGACCGGTGGGTGGGGCGACGCCAATTGCGGCGGCAAGTTTGGGCCTGCGCTTAAAAGAACGGGTTATGACGGGATTTTTATAACCGGCAGGTCGGAAAGGCCTGTATACCTCCTGATAACTGACCAAAAGGTTGAAGTTAGGGATGCCGGTCATTTATGGGGACGGGACAGTGTTGAGGCGGAAAATATAATCAAAGAAGAGGCGGGCAGCAATCTTAAGGTAGCTTCAATAGGCCAGGCGGGGGAAAGCCTGTCCAGGATAGCCGGTATCATGCATGACCACGGAAGGGCTGCGGGGAGATCGGGCCTGGGTGCGGTGATGGGCTCAAAGAATTTAAAAGCTGTTGCCGTAGAGGGCGCGCAAAAGGTCCCTGTGGCCCATGAATCCGGCCTTGATCAAGTCGTCGAAAAAATGCGGGAAGACTTTAAGAACTTGCCTCGAGATGTTAAAAAATGGACTAAAATTGGGACGCCGATGGTCTATGACCTGGATGTATCTATCGGAGACGCCCCGGTCCAAAACTGGAAGGGCTTATACCAGGAAGTATATCCCTTGGAAAGGGCGGCAAAAATAGGCGGCGATGTCTATAACCGCTATTTAAAGAGAAGATACGGATGCGCTCAGTGCTCAATGATATGCGGCGCAATTTTAAACTATATAGATTCCGAAGGGAATCTCCTGGTAACTCATCGGCCTGAGTATGAAACCATCGCTGCCTTTGGAAGCAATTGCCTGATTGATGACATCGAGACAATTATCAAGGCCAACGAGTTATGCAATCGCTATGGTTTTGACACCATCTCCGCAGGATCAACTATTGCTTTTGCCATGGAGTGCTATGAAAAAGGCCTTTTGACGCAGAAAGATACAGGCGGCCTGGATTTAAATTGGGGCAACAAAGAATGCATCTTACCGTTGCTTGAAATGATGTGCCGCAGGGAGGGGATCGGCTCTCTTCTGGCTGACGGAGTAAAAGTAGCCGCAGAAAAAATAGGAGGAGAAGCCGGAGAATTCGCCATACATGTAGGGGGCCAGGAACCGGCCATGCATGATCCCCGCTGCTGGCCGGGTTTTGGATATGGCTATGTGCTGGATCCCACACCGGGCCGTCACACCCAGGGCGGGGTGGGATTTATCGAACACGGATGGTTTGAGACGGAGCTTAAGCAATACAAGCCGGATGAGCTGGCTGCGGTTAGATATAACTACGATTCAAAAGGAAAAGTGCTGGCGGATCTCAATAATTGGTTTCATATGTTTACCTCAACTGGCATCTGTCTCTTTGCAAAGTTTTTATATAACGATTATCCTTTACTGGAGGCTCTCCGGCAGGTAACCGGCTGGGATACTTTTGACCTGAACGAAGCCCTTACAACGGGGGAAAGGATAAATACCCTGAGGCATTGCTTTAATCTTAGAGAAGGCCTTGAGCCGAATGATTTTAATCTTCCCAGGCGGGTGATGGGGCAGCCTCCGTTCCCATCTGGGCCTACGGCAGGAGTCACCATCGATATTGAGACAGTTCGAGAGTCTTATTATAAAGAGCTCGGTTGGGATGTCGCAACGGGGAGGCCGTCGGAAAAGAAGCTTAAAGCGCTGAATCTTTCCAGCCTTGTAACCGATCTGCCCTAGCTTTGAGGGCAAACAAAGTTGACCAAAGGATGAACTTTTTATGGTGCAAAATATTGAATTTAAGAACATAAGCAAGACATTTGTGACTGTAAGAGCTCTTCGGGATGTCAGTTTTGTTGCCAATGCGGGAGAGGTTTGTGCAGTTGTCGGCGAGAACGGGGCGGGTAAAAGCACATTGCTAAAGATTCTCAGCGGGGATTTGCAGCCAGATAAGGGCAGCCTTTTTATCGATGGAGAGGAAAAACAATTTAGATCGCCCCAGGAAGCGATCGCCAGCGGAATCAGTGTAATATACCAGGAACGGCAGGTTATGCCCTACTTAACGGTGGCGGAGAATATTTTTATGGAAGACCTGCCGGTTAAAAAGAACCGGCTAATTGATTTTAAAAAATTATACACTAACACCCAGAAGATTCTGGATGAATTTAATTTGCCCATAAAACCGACGGATAGGGTTAGAGACCTTTCGGTGGCATATCAGCAAATGGTCGAAATAATGAAAGCCTACCGGAGAAATTCTGAAATAATTGCTTTTGATGAGCCCACTTCAAGCCTTTCAGAAGCTGAAATAGATATGCTTTTTAAAGTGATTGAAAGACTTAAAGAGGAGCGCAAAGTAATCCTTTATGTATCCCATCGCCTGAAGGAAATATTTCATATCAGTGAAACAGTTGTTGTTCTAAAGGATGGCAGGTTCGTAACGAAATTGAGAACAGCGGAAACCGATGAGCAGCAGCTGGTCAAGCATATGATTGGGCGTGATTTGGGTGACGTCTTTAACACGTTGAATAGAGAGAAAAGCATTGGCAAGGTGATACTTGATGTTAAAGGGCTTACCACTGACAGGATAAGCGATGTTAGTTTCAAATTGCACCGGGGCGAAATACTGGGATTCGCCGGACTTGTAGGAGCAGGCAGGACTGAAACCATGAAAGCCATCTTTGGTGCCGATGCAGTACATTCCGGTGAGATATGGGTTGAAGGAAAGCGTGTCAATATTAAAAGCCCTGCCGATGCTATCGCGGAAGGGATAGGTTTTTGCTCTGAAGACAGAATTGCTGAAGGCATTTTCAGGGTTAGGCCGGTAAAGGAAAATATGAGTGTTGTTATTTTAGAGCAGTTGGTTCGGAATGGTTTTATCGATTTTAAGAGAGAGGCCAGAATAGCCAAAGATCAGGTAACCGCTTTGCAGATAAAAACTCCCTCTGTAATGACAAAAATAATAGAGTTGTCCGGCGGGAATCAACAAAAAGTTCTCCTGGCTCGCTGGCTGACTTCCAATCCCAAAATATTAATTCTTGATGAGCCTACCAGGGGCATAGATGTGGGAGCCAAAGCTGAAATATACCGGCTGATCGTCGACCTGGCAAACAGTGGCCTGGGAATTATCTTTATTTCATCAGAGCTGCCTGAGATTATTGGTTTAAGCGATAATATTGTGGTAATGCGTGAGGGCAGGATTTCGGGCTTTTTAACGAGAGAGGAAGCTACTGAAGAAGATATTTTGACCCTTGCCATGAAGAGTAAGGAGTAAAAAGTAACTGGGAGAGGAAGAGATGAGGCACATTATTGATGTCTTTAAGAGATCTGAAAATGTAGGCCTGGTGGTTGTATTAATTGTCGTCATAGTAGTTTTTTCTGTTTTACAATCAAGTTTTTTCACGGTGCCAAACTTCATTAATATCCTGTTTGCCGCTTCAGTCGTGGGCATGGTTATGCTCGGCGAAGCTATGCTTATCATCGGTGGTCAAATAGATCTTTCGCCCGGATCGGTAGCTGCTTTTTCAGGCGTGCTAGCTGCCATACTGTTCGAGAGGTATGATCTTTCCGTGCTTCCGGTAGTCGCGATAGTGATAGCAGCGGCGGTTTTAATAGGTTTAATCAACTCCCAACTGGTCAATTTTTTAAAGATCCAACCTTTTATTGCCACACTGGCCACCATGTCCATATTTAGGGGCCTAGCTCATATAATCTGCGGCGGAAGCTCTGTCCATATCAGGGACAGGTTGTTTATCTATTTTGGTGCCGGGAGAATATTCGGCATACCCATCTCGATAATCTTTCTTATTGTTGTGTCCGTAATCTTTTTTATCATTCTGAACCGAACTCGATTTGGGCGCCATGTTTATATGATTGGTGGAAATGAAACTGCCGCCCGCCTGGCTGGATTAAATCCGGAACGGATCAAAGTAGCGCTTTACATCATTACCTCTGTTTTAGCTTCTATCGGAGGCATGCTCCTGGCCGGACGCATGAACTCGGGACAGCCAGTGGCACACAACGGTCTGGAGTTTGACGCCATAACCGTAGTTATTCTGGGTGGAGTTTCGTTCAGCGGTGGAAGTGGAACGCTAACGGGTTGTTTTATTGCTCTTTTAATCTTGGAGTCCTTTAAAAATGGGCTTCTCGTTTTAAATGTACCTGTTTTCTGGCAGCAAGTTGCGCGCGGTTTATTGCTGGTTATTGCTCTTTCCATTGACTACTTTAGAAGCATTCGAAGGAAGAAGGCAAGTAAAGATCAATAATTTCAAGGCAAGAGACAAGGAGGGTTGTAGCAAAGGAATTGTGACATTACGAAGGTGTCCAGCAGAAGGAAGTGGGGGCTTTTGTATCAACAAATTTAAAAAGGAGGCCTAAAAAATGAAAAAAATTTTTCGGATCAGCGTTGTCATAGCCTGCCTGCTTATAATGACACTGGCAGTAGTTGGGTGCAAGCCGGCTGAAGAGGATAAGATGGTGATCGGCTTTCTTTCCGGGATATATGAGATACAATGGGAACAGGATATGGAAAAAGAATTAAAGAAGTTTGCTGAAGAAGAGGATGCCACCATTATTACTATGGATTCGCACCTCGATCCGGCGGAGCAGCTGCAGCAGCTGGATACTATGATTTCACAGGGTGTTGACGGGATCATCATATTCGTTGCCAACCAGAAGATAAGCCAGACTGTTGTTGATAAGTGCTTAGAAGAAGGCATACCCATTGTTGGCGAGTCCAACCGCTTGATCGACGAAGAAGGCAACATTTGTGCCCCCTGCGTGGAGCTTGACGGTTACGGCATGGGTGTTATCTGCGCAGAATGGCTTGTGCAGTATATGGAGGATAACGGCATTTCAGCGCCCTATGAGGGTGTAGGGTTCATGAACCTTCATGAAGCTGATGTTTCAAATATTGTGGACCGGGCCGATGGCGCGGAAGAAACCTTCTTCAGTCTGCTGCCTGACTTCCCGAAGGATAATTACTTCCGTGTGGAAACAGGAAAAGAGGGAGGAGCTGCAGCAGGATTTAATATTGCCCAGGCCACCATATCGGGCAATCCCCAGATCAAAAAATGGGTGGTCATTGCCCCGCAAGACGACCAGGGGGGCGGCGTCGTCCGCGCACTTGAGCAGGCCGGACTGGCCGACGACTCTGTCGTCGTCAGCATGGGTGCGGAAAGTGCGAGATACGAATGGGCCGACAAGGGCAGCGATACCTGCTGGAAGGCCGCCTCTTTCTTCAGCGCTTATGACTGTGCCGTCCATGCTTGGAGAGGCTTGATGGAACAGGTAAAGGAAGGAAAGGCGCTTGAGGATGTTTTCGCCGATTCTAAAGAACCCGGTCAGAAATATGGCCTGGTTAAGTTCACCGGGCAAATGGTAACGCCGGATAACTTCAGGGAAATAATGGGCGAATACGCGGAATAGCCTCACATTTCATATGCTCTCTTCTTAATGCTGTTCACATGTCAGGGGGCGGATTACCCGCCCCCTTTTGATTGGCGCTACTAATCCCCTGTTACTTTTCCAAAGTGTTCTATACGGCGCCTTTGCTTCTCTCCTCCAGGTCGCTGATGATCTGCCGGTAGAATTTATCGTCCAACTTGTAACGGTAGCGGTAGATCAAGTAACTGACGATGATAAACAATATGGGGATGATCATCATTGTAATCCTCAAGGAGAGGCGCATGGTGCCGGTCATGCCGCTTTCAATCATGGCCCTGGCCGCTTCAGTGGGCAGATCCGGGTCAATCTTTTTCGCCTCGGTAAGGGGATTGATTACCTTCTCGTTCAGCCCCGACAAGGTCAGCGTGGCCGCCACGATAAGCGCCTGGATGGAGGCGGCGAGCTTGGTGGCGAAAGGCCTGACGGCAAAGACCACGCTTTCATTCCTGGTGCCCAGCTTCCAGTGCCCGTACTCGATGGTATCGGCGATCATGATATACATCAAGAAGAGGATAAGAGCCTGGCCGCTGAAGAGCAGCAGCCCGGCAGCCCCTATGGTAATCATGTTCATGGGGAATACATAGCCGGCGCTAAGCATCAGCAGGAAACCGGCAACAATGGCGATGGTCGAGTAGCTGTAGATCTGTTTTCTCGTTATTTTCCGCGCTATTGCCGGAGCCAGGGCGGTAGCCAGCAGCTGGCTCACAGCCAGGATGCCCAGGAACATGGTGAACTCGCCGCCGCCGTACCTGCCAAAATCGTAGTTGAAAAAGTAGGGTCCCAGGTTCACCACGAGGGCGAAGGCGATTTCCAGCAGCAGGAAGGCCAGGAAGATTATTATCAGCTGGTCGTTTTTGGTTATGATCTTTACAAAGTCTCTCAACCTGGTTTTAGGCTGCTCGGCCTCCGCATAGAGCGGTTTTTCTTTTACGCCCACCACCACCAGGGTTTGGCATAAAATGAAGGCGGTGGAGATAACCAGGGAAATCCAGAAAAAGGCTTTCACCGGCCCTCCTTTATAATTCTGGTAGATAATGGGTATTAACCCGGCAGCCAGGAAGGCGCCCAGCGAGGCGAAGAAGCGGGCGGAAGCGCAAATGCTTTCTCTTTCTTTGGGGTTTGTGGTGAACGAGGGGTACATGGACCAGTACGAAATATCATTCATGGTAAAGGTTATTTCCCACGACAGGTAAAAAGCCGCGAAAAGAACGGCAAAGGGCACCCCCCGCAGGCCGAAGTCTTGAAAGAGCAGGAAGGTAAAGACGGCGCTGGATACGGCGCCGGCGATGACCCAGGGTTTAAATTTGCCCCACCTGGACCTGGTATTATCGATAATAACGCCCATCATGGGATCGTTTACAGCATCCCAGACCCTGGTTGCCGCGATTATAATGCCGACGGCCCAGATTTCCCAATCGGCCAACCCGATGGCATCGGTAAAAAAGACCATGATATACATGCTTATCAGCGTGTAGGCCATGTCCCGGCCGATGCCGCCTACAGAGTATGACCATTTGGTCCTGTTGCTTACCCTGAAGTTTTCACTCAAATTTTTCCCTCCTCTAAATAATAAATAATGGTGTTGCCAATGCTTCCCCGGGAACCGATTATTGTACAGTTATTCATTTTAATGAAATATCCTGCAAGAAAATAGGTAAATATGTGGTATTGTTTCTTGGATAACCTGTCCCGTACAGGTTTTTCTTGATACCGGACTGGACAGGCTTTGCGCCGGCCGGAAAAGGGATGTGTGCGGATCCGCCGAATATATATCTGGAAGTATTGTGCCGGGGGTGGCTTTATGGATTTCTTTAATCTCCAGAAGAAAATTTTCTCCGAATATTTTGCGGGCAGGTACAATGAAGCCCTGAAGTCCGCTCTTGAAGCAAAGGAGCGATTCCCGGATCAGTTCCATCGGACCGGTTTCTGGGCTGCCTGTCTATACTGCCGCACCGGCAGCCCCGGCAAGGCGCTTCTGGAGCTGGAACAGGCGCTAAAAAAGGGCGCATGGTGGTCTGAAACGGTTTTGCTTGATGAAGACCTGCTGCCCCTGCGGGAGCGCGAAGAGTTTGCGCGGATTAAAGAAATTTGCCTCCTGCGCCAGGCGCAAGCGGCCGAAAAATCCCGCCCGGAGCTTGTGGTTATGGAACCGCCGGGCCAGAGCGGCGGCGGTATTTATCCTATCCTGCTTCTCCTTCACGGACAGGGGGGGAACATAGAAAGCTTTGCCCCCTGGTGGGACCTCCCGGATATCAGGAGATCTTTTATCCTGGCTTTTCTGCAATCCTCCCAGGTGTGCGGCTTGAACCAGTACTGCTGGGACAAATATGACTTGGCCCTGGCCGATGTCCGCCAGACTTTTGATCGGCTTCAGGAGCGGTATGGTGATGCCGGCCCCCTTTTGATGGCCGGTTTTTCACAGGGCGGCGCCCTCGCCATCAGGGCCTCTCTGGATGCGGCTGGTTGCGCCGGTTTTATCGCCATTGTTCCCGGCATCAGGGAAGTGAAAACCTTTGTCGAGCAGGTTCGCGATGGCAGGGCCCGGGGCCGCAGAGGCTGCATTATTACCGGGGATAAGGATTACGGCTACGCCCGGGCGGTGGAACTGGCGGAAGCCTTCTTAAAAAATGATTTTGCCTGCAAGCTGATTGTGGTCAGCGGCATGGGCCACGCCATTCCGGAGAATTTTTCCCCGCTGCTGCGGCAGGCCGTGGACTTTGTCTGCGGGGAGCAGGCGAAATAAACTGTCATACCTGTGAATATTACTAGGAGGTGTCCGATGGAAAATGTTGCCTTAAAAACATATACCAAAAAAGAGAGGAATTACTACCTTTTTGGGCTGGCAGGCCAAAACATTATCTACAATGTCATAGGCGTCGGCCTGGCCTTGTATTACACGGAAGCTCTCTATGTACCTCCCGGCATCGTTGCCGTGCTTATGCTGGCAGCCAGGTCATGGGATGCAGTTAACGACTTTATCATGGGGTTCATTGTTGACCGGACCCGCTCAAAACTGGGTAAATGCAGGCCTTATCTTATTGTGGCCCCCATGTTGATCATGGTAAGCACCATCGGAGCTTTTTCGGCAACTTTCAATTACAACCAAAATCCTGCCTTAACTGTGGTTTTTATCTATGCCACCTACATCTTATGGGGCATGATTTATACCATGGGGGACATTCCCCTCTGGGGTATTACAGCGCTTATGACCGAAAGCGAAAAAGATCGAACCAAATTGCTCTCCCTGGCCAGGGTCTGCGGCGCTGTCGGTTCCGCCTTCCCTGTTTTGACCTATGTGACCATAGTGGGCCTTTTTAAAAATACCGGGGTTACGGCCATCTTCCCCAACGCCGGCGCCTATGGTTATTTCATGGCCACCCTGGTATTTACCGTCATCGGGAGCGCTTTGTTTCAGCTGGTGGGCTTTAAAGTTAAAGAGAAAATACAACCAACTTATAAAGAATCGAACGTCTTTAAAAACTTTGCGCTGTTAAAACAAAACAAGCCCTTCCTTCAAATCATGCTTTCCGGTATTTTAGGCAGCACCAAGGCGATGATCGCCAGCTGCTCGAGCTACCTGATTCTGTGGTATTACGCCAACGGCAATGAAGCTGAAACCATGTTTTACTTCGCCGTAATCGGCGGCGGTTATTTTATCGGCACACTGGTGTCCATGTATTTTACTCCCGCGCTCTTAAAAAGATTTTCCAAAAAGGATTTATACAACAGGTCACATCTTGTTAGTGTGATCCCTTTTATAACCGTTTTTGTTCTATTCATGTTACATCTGGACACTATCCTGCTGGTCAGCATTATGATCTTCTTTGCAGGAGCGCTGCACGGTTTTCCCAATGTGTTACAGGTATCCATGATTGCCGATTCAGTGGATTACCTGGAATGGAAAACCGGCGAAAAGGCGGATGGCCTGTGCTTTGCAGGGCTGACTTTCCTGGCCAAGTTGCAGGCCGCGGTGGCTTACTACGGGGCGCTGCTATTGCTGGCCTTTGTTGGATATAACCCCGAGCTCATGCAGAATTACGTGGCCGCGGGAGGGATAGCCCGCGAGGCTTTCCCCGAGGTTATGATAGCTCTGTTTTCCATTGTCACCATTCTGCCGGCTCTCGGCTCCATTCTGGCGGTAATACCGACATGGAAATACAGCCTTAGCGAAAAGGAACATGCGCAAGTCCTAAACATACTGAACAGGCAGAGGAGGCAGCGGGAACTGGAAAGCGGAGAGGCGGGCCTAACCGAAGCCCGCTAAAGGCTGGCGAGGGAGAGTGCTGACGGTAGAGGCTGTCTTCGCAAGAATTTCAACCGTTTTGGTGAGTCTAGCCTTCCCGGTGGTGGGCTCTTAGCGCCTGACCCTGCTGGTCCAGGATATCCTGAAAAATACCGCAGCACATGAACAGGAACCTGGGTAGGTGAAAAAACCCTTTCCATTTGCCGCCCTTTAGTGTCAGCAAGATTTCCCCCCGGCGATTGGCGTAACCGAACCACTCGCCGTGCGGCGGGTCTGCGAAGGTTTGCCAGGCGTAGGCGTTTACTTTTTCAAACCAGTCAAAGTAAACGGTTTCGCCGGTGATCTTGTAGGCTAAAATCAGCGCGACCAGGGCCTCGGTGTGCACCCACCACAATTTTTGATCCCAGTCCAGGCGATCGGGCGGTTTATCCAGCAGATCCCTGAAGTAGAAAATGCCGCCATAATCCTGATCCCACCCGTGGTTGAGTGTTTTGAGCAGGATCTCACAGGCGGGGGCGATCCACCGGTGCTGCCGCAGTTGTAGGGCCGCCTCCAGAATTATCCAGGCGCATTCCAGGCCATGTCCCGGACAGACCAGGCGCCCATCAAAATGATCCATTTCGTCAGGATCAAGCGTTACCGCTTCGTGAAAGAGACCGTGGCGCGGATTTAGAAACCTGGAAAAAATATGTTCAATCGTTCGGCTAATCCTTTCATCGGCCTCGACACCGGGAAGCGCCTCCTTGATTTCCAGGCAGAAGTTAAGTTCGATGATCGGTATGTTTAACGCCTCTGCGGGTCGGGTTCCCGGGTAGCTTTTGTTATACTGCTTTTTGGGGTTGGTTTTCCTGGCCTCCTGGCGTTTGAAAATGGTCAAAGCAAGATCCCGGGACGTTTCATCTCCTGCAGCCCGGGCATATTGCGCCAGGCCCATACCACAAAAGTAATCAGAAAACAGGTTGTACGGCTGGATCAGCGGCCGCCCCGTTGCGGTCAGGGCGAAGTAATAATCGCCGTCCGCGGCCCGCCCGAATTTCTTTATGAAATCCGCTCCAAGCCTGCCAAGCTCGAGCCATTGCCGGTCCTGCTCCAGGCAGTTGTAGAGCTTGGCAAGCATATAGAGCTGCCTCCCTTGCAGCCACATAAATTTGTCGGTATCGTAGACCCTGCCGTCGCGGTCCAGACATGTGAAATAGCCGCCGTTTTGGTAATCGGGTGAATTTTTAACCCAGAAAGGGATGATGTCGTCCAAAAGGGCGGCGGCGTACTGTTTCCGGTAGTATTTAATTTTTTGGATTATGGTTGCTTTGCCGGTACTCATAGGTTAAAGAAGCGGCGGTAATCGCTTAGCAGGGCTTTCCCGCCGGCGGCTCCCGGCTCGTTGAAGAAGTAAAGCGCTTCCCAGGTGATAATTCTGGAGACATGCGGCGAGGCTGCATGCAGCTGCCACTTGAAGCAGTCGAACGCAGCGGCGGAGAGGCAGCCCTCCCTGCTGGAATAATTGATGCGGGTGAAGGCTTCGCAGTTGGCCCACAGCTCAATCTGCAGGGCCTCCGCTATCTCTTTCCACAGCTGCCAGACGCTTTCCGCTTGATCCACCTCCACGAATTGATTCCCCACGGTGTCCTGAGGGTAAATCAGGTCGACGCCTGTATCCCGCAGTGTCTCCAGCCAGAACTGCTTGATTCTTTCATGGTGCGACTTCCTGGCATAGGTTCCCGGGGAGATGCCTATACGCGCGCGGGGCGTGGCACTTTTAAGGTCCCGGCAAATGGGCTCCAGGAAAGCGCGCATATCCAGGCGCCGGAGCAGGCCGTGGTAGAGATAAAATATTTCGGGGGATATATACCAGCCATTTAACGCCGGGCTTTGGCCGTAGCGTTCGGCCAGGTCCCGGGCCACAACCAGTTCTTCCCGGCAAACTTGATAGATAAATTTTTGGTCAGGCAGCGGCATCCATCCGCGTCCCACGTTGTAAAGGCCCAGGTGCAGCTCCAGGCCGCATTCTTCGGCGGCGGCTACAACGTCGTCCAGGCGGGGATCCAGAACGGGAGGCTTGCCCAGGCGACGCTCGATAGACACCAGTTCTCGCCGGGATGCTTCGGGGAGGGGGTAGTAAATGTACCACTTGCCTGTAGTGGTTTCACCGATTGCTCCCTGGTAGATAACGGTGTCGATGCCGAGCTCCTGCAGGCGCTTGAATTCGGCAACCCACTCCCGCTTCCTCCATGCATCCGTATCCCTGCCCGGGTAGTCGGGGGGGCGGTGGTAAATAAAAGTTCCCCGCAGCGGCTTAAGCCCGGGTGCCTGGATGTTGTTCAGGAAGTCAGCTGACTGCGCAAGCAGAGCCGCCAGCTTCTTTCTTTTTATGCGCGCCCGGATATTTAAAAAAGGCCCGGCCAGATCAACGATGGAAGCCATAATACACCCCTGGTTAGAACACGATTGCCAAAATATTGTATCATTATTGGTAATAATTATAATCCGGTTTTGAAGAGCCTGTCAATGCGTAAACCATTGCCCGTTCTTATTTTGTTCTTACGTCATCTTGACGGATATATCATTTGGCTTTAACATTACATTGTTGGCAATTATATTTATCAAAACATTTATTAAACACTTGTAATTGGAATTTCTGTTATAAAGGAGCGAGGTTAATGGACATTACAATTATCCACGGTCAAGGGCATAAAGGAAGCACCTATCATATCACATCCATGATCCAAGAACTGTTGGCTGACGGCGATACTAAAGTCCATGAATATTTCATGCCCCAGGATACACCTGCTTTTTGTGCCGGCTGTTTTCAGTGTATTCAAAATGGAGAAGAATATTGTTCTCAAGCCGATCGGGTGCAGAAAATAGTGGAATCAATGCTTCGTTCAGATGTCATCGCCATCGATTCTCCTACCTACTGCTTTGAGATGACGGGACAGTTGAAAACGCTGTTTGATCATTTAGGCTACATGTGGTTGTCGCACAGGCCGAGAAAAGAGATGTTTACCAAAATAGGCATTGTAATATCCACGGCTGCCGGAGCAGGTGCGAATAGAGTGACAAAATCCATAGCAAGGCAGATGTTCTGGTGGGGCATACCGAAAATCTATCGAATACATTTCAATGTCAATGCATCACGTTGGGAAGATGTTCCGGAGAAAATTAAGAAAAAAATTGGGAAGAAAACCGAAAAGGTATCCCGGAATGTAAAAAGCAAAATCGGCAGTTCAAAGCCGGGTATTAAAACAGTATTCTTTTTTAACATTATGCGTAAAATGCAACAATCAAACACGTGGAACATGACCGACAGGAATTACTGGCAAAAGAACAACTGGCTTGAAAGAGCCAGGCCATGGAGATAGGTTTATAGAATCTTGCTTGAACAATATCACAGGCCGATAACAAAAAACGAGAAAACCCTTGACTAAGGAAGGGGTTTTGGTACAGAATAAGAGTGTGCGCCTGTAGCTCAGGGGATAGAGCGACGGATTCCTAATCCGCAGGTCGGGGGTTCGAATCCTCCCAGGCGCACCACTCATTTAATTCTAAATCACCGAAAAAGCCTTGAACATCAGGGGTTTCCTGAATGGCAATTAATAACATTTAAATTGCCAAACATTCTAAAATGCATCTGGAGACCATTAGGAGACCTTTTGAGAACTCAGGCGCTAGCGAATCAATCAAAACTCCTTTGGTCTCTTAATGCCCCTTGTAAAACAACCCCACATTTCAATCGGTCGCTCGATATTTAATCTGCTTAACCCCTAGAGGATCTCTCAAATTCCGTTGAACGCACAAGCTTTAACGGTGCTTGCTTCATCTCAACCATCCTTGCTGATGAAACAACGCCCTGCTGTTTCTCCTTCTCTTGCTGCTCGTCCAAAATGCCGTGGAACAACTCTCCCAAGTTCACTCTTCCCGTTTTCTCGGCGTGCTGATAAATATCACTAGTCGTAGATACTCTTTGGTGCCCTACACGCCGAGCCACATACGCTGTAGGCACCCCCGCCTGCAGAAGCATGGTGCAATGCGTATGCCGCAAGCCATGAAATGTAATATTAAACCCGTTGCTCTCGGCAAACCTAGCAAACTCCTTGCTGACCGTATCGTTGCGAAGATACATGCCGTTATTCCTGGCAAACACCAAGTTGTTATCAAAGTATTCGCCCTTATAGCGTCTTCTTCTCTCGTCTTGCTCTCGCCTATACTGTATCAAAAACTCTATGTCCTTGTCCGATAACTCGATAAACGACTTGGGCTTGCCCTCCTTGGTGCTGTTAAGATGATGCGGCTCACCCCAATCATCATCTATCGTCGAATAATGTGAGCTCTCATAAACCATAATGGTCCCATCATCGAAGTTAATGTTGTCCCACTTTAAGGCAAGCAGCTCGCTAAGGCGCATTCCGGTTACCGCAGCAAGATAAACGATGGGGTAGAGCATGATCACCTTGAGCTTATGCAGCGCTTTAGGCGACTCAATCTCTTCTTCAGTGAAACCTAATTGCTTTAATGTCTCAACAGTCTCAGGCTTCTCCTTAACAGATTCATCGGCAAAACGGAACGAGTAGAGCAACGCCAGCCTGTCCAGGAATTCATATAGCTCTTTGCTCGACAAGCAGTTGGTGACCGCATTTGTGCTTCTGCCGCCCCTTGCTCGCTTTATCAGCTTGGCGGGATTGTAGGATATAAGCCTCTTTCCCGGAGAGGAAGCATCATCAAGCACCGTGCTAATAAAAGACAATTGCTTGTTGATAGTTGCAGGACTAAGCCTTCCCTTGGCAAGAAGATCAGTTTTGCCTATCTGCAGAATTTCCTTGTACTTTGTGATGTGATATGGCGACATATCCTGCAACAAAACGTGACCCAGGAGAGGCAATACGTAGTTCTTGGCGTAACCGTTATAGGTCCTCCAGGTATGGCGCTTTATGCAACCATTGTTTTTATTGGCATCCAACCAAATAGCCACGTATTCTCCGAAGGTTATCTTGGTTGCATCTGCCGTCCCTATTTTGCCGGGAATTGTATTCGTTAACAGTTCACGGTTTACTTCTGCAACAAACCTGTTGGTCTCTTCTATCGCCTTGCGCTCCGTCCCATAAACGGTGCGGTACCTTTTGGATCGCTTTCCACCAGTTAGGCGCCTGGGTAATTCCACCCTTATCTTCCACTTCAAACCCCGCTTTGGATGCCTCACCTGCCTACCGTTCTTATCTTTCACTGGATCATAATATCCAGTCGCAATGTCCTTTGGCTTACGGGCCAATCAATCTTTCCTCCTTTCCGCGCCGCCGCCAAAAAGGACAAGTACTTTTTCTCTCGAGGCAGGTGGATTTCCTTCAAACTGCGTTAACTGCTGATATAACATCTCGTTTAACTCTTCTTCTGGAATCATAATACGGCCCTGGTCAAATACTGATGGAATTTTTCCATCCCGTATCATTTGATACACCTTACCCTGACTCATGCTTAATTTGGCCATCACCTCTTGAGGTGTCAACAATTCATCCTCAACCGAAGTCTTACAGCTACAAGAATCAAAAATGCCTTCTTTCAAAGCATACTTATAGCTAGGGTGATTGGAGAGCTGCTGATGGATCATCGCATCTAGCAATTCCTCCGCCACTCGCAAGCACCCACCAATTCTTACAGACGGTATTACTCCATCACGTATCAGCTGATACACTTTGCTCCGACTCACATTAAGCTTAGCCATCACATCGCTTGGTTTTAGTAATTTCATCGAAACAGCACCCCCTCGTATTGGAATAGAAATGAAAAGGACGCCTACGTTTACAGGCGTCTCAGCAGACAAATGATTAACCAAGCTAACTTAATTTCGTTAATCAGAAAAGAACTGTGGAGTAATAACCGTCTTTTGTCCTTGAAGCTGCAAGGTCTAACCCGAATTTATACTTCGTTTTTCTGTTCTAACAACAAATCCTAATGTGAAAATCATCTCAATTAACGGTGATATTAACGCACTCATCCGCATTGCAGAACGGAAATACCAAACCAGGTGTGCCGGTTTCTAAGACAACCAGCTTTCTTTTTACTTCATCGCGTGATATTGCTTTTCATATAAAAGCAATCCCTAAATCAAAATACGTAACAGATGCAGATATACTTCGATCGAGCAAATTCTAAACACTTGTTTTTGTTCTTGATCATAAATTGTTTTTATTTCTTAATTGACCAGGGGTGCAGCCCCCCAGCACACCGTGCACCTTCTATTGTACTGGTGCACCCGGTACAGCCCCCTGCACACCATGCACCAGTGGGGCAGCTTCTTGCTCGCCTTGCTACCATGTAATAGCTATAAAGCTATAACATAATATCGCTCTTTAATAATGTATTTTCTATCTGTGGAAGCCCAGGATGCGCCAGGATCGTTTTTTTAGGCTGTCTAATGGTTTTATACCTGTTATGGTATGAACGGGCTCCTAAGGGCTTATTTTTCGATTAACGCTAAAATGATCAAGGTATGGATTTACCTTGGTGTATCACTGGAGTGCACACGGTGCAGCCCCCTGCACGACATGCACTAGTGCACCACATGCATCCCCCTGCACACTATGCACTAGTGTCCCTGGTTACCTTGCTACAGACATTGTCATTTTTTATTATGCGTCGTTTTTTTTGGCCGTTAAAAGCACATTTTAGGCTCTTTATACGGCATTTTCAGCATAAAAAAGACACATAATTATACTTATGCGTCTTTTTCTAGCTGTAGCTGTGATTTTTGGCTTAATGCAGCCAATAGGATGAATTGAAAGCCTCCAGGATGCGCCAGAATCGTTTTTTAAAGCCCATCTAATGGTTTTATGCCTGTTATGGCATAAACGGGCTCCTAAGGGCTTATTTTTCGATTACGCGCTAGAATGATGGGTTGATTTTGTAAGGAGACTTTTTGCCTTAACCTTTTCTTGATCATGTATTGTTTTTTCAGGGTGGTGTACCTGCTACTCCATAATATCTGAAAGCTGATGGTATTGCCCGTCTTGGGATAGCCATGTACAATGACCAAGTGAACTAATATTTTAGAAAGGAGAAGCGCCTCCATGATTGTACTGCCATGATCAGTAACAGTACTGGAGGCGCCCACCAAGCATGGTTATTGTATCAGAATACCAGCTGATTGAAAACCCCACCCGGGGTGTTTTTTGTTAGGAGCGGGGAGCAGCATTGTTGCCCTTGCTGTGGTGGTGCGCTGAAAGTCGTAGGCAGCAGGAGACGGGGCTACATCGGTGATACCGGGGAACGCGTGATTTTGGTGATCCGGCGGTTAAGGTGTGAGCTGTGCAAGCGGATACACCACGAACTCCCTGACATTCTGGTTCCGTACAAGCGCCACTGCAGTCAGAGCATTGAGCAAGTGATAGCCGGTGAGAAGGGGTTAAGCGTGGTAGCCGATGAGTCCACCATTAACCGCTGGAAAAAGTGGTTTAGGGCATTGGCTGGTTATTTCCTTGGTTGTTTAATTTCCATTGCTGCCCGCTTCACAAAAGGTGCTGTGGAAGAGAGATCCGAACTTCCCGGGTCCTCGCTCCAAAGGATCTGGGCTCACGTTGGGGATGGGTCCGGCTGGCTGGCCAGGATTGTCCGACCGGTGGCAAACGCAAATTATTGGGTGCAGACCCGTTCTGCATTTCTGTCCGGTTAAAGGAGCAGTAGACTCATGTTAAACCCTGCATTTGAAGGAGGCATTAACATGAGAGACCGGAAAAAGGCAGAAGAGATCGCTACAGAACGTCTGCAACTCCTCTTGCCGCTGCTGGCGGAGGGTTTAGATTCCGCCAGGGCCAGGCAACTCAGGGGGCAGATCTGTACCCGGGCAGGTATTTCCGAACGGACCCTGCGCCGCTACCTGGCCCGTTACCAGGCGCAGGGCTTCGATGGCCTGAAGCCAAAAAGCAAAGGCTGCTCTAGGGAGCCGGCCATACCGCCGGAAGTTCTTGAGCAAGCCATATTGCTGCGCCGCGAGGTCCCCGGCCGCAGTGTGGCCCAGATTATTGAAATTCTTGAATGGGAAGGGCTGGCTGAGCCGGGGCAGATCAAACGCAGCACCTTGCAAGAGAAACTCGCCCAAAGGGGTTACAGCACCCGGCAGATGAAGACATACGCCGCTACCGGCATTGCAGCCAGGCGGTACCAGCAAAGGCACCGGAATCAGCTTTGGCATTCAGATATCAAGTACGGGCCGTACTTACCCATCGGTAAAGACGGGGCCAAAAAGCAGGTTTACCTGGTGAGCTTTTTAGACGATGCCACCCGCTTTATTCTTCACGGCCAGTTTTATCCCGTGTTAGATCAAATCATTGTCGAAGACTGCTTCCGCCAGGCCGTTCAAAAATTCGGAGTGCCTGACAGCGTTTTTTTTGACAATGGTACCCAATACCGGAACAAGTGGATGGCTCGAGCCTGCGCCAAAATGGGCATCCGGCTGCTCTTTGCCAGGCCTTATTCTCCAGAAAGCTCCGGTAAACAAGAGAGATT
>FZPS01000048.1_pt354 | contig 41099 bp, 45 predicted proteins | sample 1817821 | NCBI WGS metagenome assembly FZPS01 (sample SAMEA104158645, study PRJEB21678) | metagenome | place: Germany | collected 2015-04-21 | reverse complement strand
GCCCGAGCGCTTGCAGTCGAGCCCGAATTTATAGTCTGCGACGAGCCGATATCTGCCTTGGATGTGTCAATACAGTCACAGGTAATAAACATTTTGGAAGACCTGCAGAGAGAAAGACACCTGACCTATCTGTTCATAGCTCACGATATATCCGTTGTAAGGCACATTTCAAATCGCATAGGCGTAATGTATTTGGGAAGCATGGTGGAACTGGCCGAAAAATCTGCTAACGGCACAATTCAGGACGACGTGGATAGAGATGCAATCCAGAAGGAAGTTGATGATCTCCTTTTAGAGATTGACCGCATCTCGCAGGCAACCAACTTCAACGGTATTGAGCTGCTAGGCGGCATTGTCAAAGGCGAAGATATCGTAGCAGATATTGCTACAGAAGGTGTTTCGGCTCAAAAAGCAGTTGTAACAATAGAAGTTGATCTTAGTAGTATTGAGCAGGGTCAAGAATTTAAAATAGGCAGCGCTTTTACCTATACGTTTGGGGAAGGTGAAGAAGCCGACAATCTCGTGACAGCTATAGAAGAAAGTACTTTGGGTAACATTTGGGAAATCGATTTTGCTGATGGGGTCTTAACCTTTACACAAAAATCAGCTGCAGCTTTTGATGATCCCACATCATTTAACGCCATCTTTGGATCAAAAGAAGACTTTAATCTGACACTCCAGATTGGTGACACAAACGAATCCTACCAGCAAGTTACCGTTTCTATACAAGATCTTAGCTCAACAGGTCTTGGTATCAATGGATTAAGAGTTGACTCTCAATCAGCTGCAGCAGATTCCATAGCCGACATTAAAGCAGCAATCAACGTGGTTTCGACAAACCGTGCAAACCTCGGTGGACTGCAGAACCGCCTCGAACACACAATAAACAATCTGTCAGTAACCGAAGAGAACATGACAGCAGCCGAAGCCCGTATACGCGACGTAGACATGGCTAAGGAAATGATGGCCTACACAAAGAACAATGTTCTCACCCAGGCCGCACAGGCAATGCTCGCACAGGCAAACACTCAGCCACAGAGCGTCCTACAGCTGCTACAGTAGGTCTAATCGAAGTCAAAAAGAAGCAAGTATACAAAAACCGGAAAGTCGCCTGAGAGATGGCGACTTTCCGGTCTCTTTAGAACCAGAAGTGATAAATGAGGCTTTACTACAGTTTCTCTCGCGAATCTTGCCAATTACATATCGGGCGACAAAGTAGCTTGAACACGCTCGGTGTGACTGAGCTTTGCAAGCTCTTTAACTTTATCAAAGTTCAGGCCAGCCGCCATGGTGAAACGCTCACCGTATTCAGGATCTGCCAGATAGCAGTGTGTTGCGTGGCGGTATTTAATGTTGACAGTTACACTGGCTATGTCTGTGACAGTGTTTTCGATCAAGATCTGCTTTTTGTCCTCAGCCAAAATACGCCACAGGTCGCCGCCTGCACGGAAGCAGTCGTCGGTGGGGTCGTCCTTCGGGTCGTAGCGGTACATCGCACCTTCCAGGTCCAGTGGCGGCTCCATTACGCCCGGCTGCGCTGACCACAAGCCGTAGCTGTTCGGTGTGTACGCAGGCGTGCTGCCATAGTTGCCGTCAACACGCATTGCGCCATCACGGTGATAGTCACTTACCGGAACTTTAGCACGGTTGACTGGAATCTGATTGTAGTTTACTCCTAGGCGGTAGCGCTGCGCATCTCCATACGCAAAAAGCCTTCCCTGTAGGAATCGGTCCGGGCTAAACCCAATACCAGGTACAACGTGTGCCGGTGTAAAAGCAGACTGTTCTACTTCAGCAAAGTAGTTTTCGGGGTTGCGGTTCAGTTCCAGAACACCTACTTCAATAAGAGGGAACTCAGCTTTACGCCAGATCTTAGTTATATCGAATGGATTTTCGTAGTGGTTTTTTGCCTGCTCCTCTGTCATAATTTGAACATACATCTTCCACCTTGGATAGTCGCCGCGCTCAATAGCTTCGTACAGGTCTTTACCGTGATACTCCCTGTCCATTCCGTTGATTTTCGCTGCCTCCTCGTTTGAGAGGTTCTTTATGCCTTGTTGTGTCCTAAAGTGGAACTTACACCAGACACGCTCGTTATTAGCATTGTAGAACGAGAAGGTGTGCTCGCCAAAGAAGTGCATATTGCGGAATGATGCGGGGATTCCGCGGTCACTCATGACTATTGTGACCTGATGGAAGCACTCGGGGAGCAGCGTCCAGAAATCCCAGTTGTTTTGAGCGGACCGGCGGCCTGTTCGGGGATCGCGTTTGACAGCCCTGTTCAAATCGGCGAAGTTGTGCACATCTCTGATAAAGAAGGTGGGTGTGTTGTTTCCAACAAGATCCCAGTTGCCCTCCTCGGTGTAGAACTTGACAGCTACTCCCCGGATGTCACGCTCGCAGTCGGCAGCACCCCGCTCACCAGCAACGGTGGAAAATCGGATGAATACCTCCGTCTCTGCACCTGGCTGCAGGACTTTCGCCTTTGTGTACTTTGAAATGTCGTGGGTCACTGTGAATTTTCCGTAGGCCCCCCATCCCTTTGCATGCATGCGGCGCTCCGGAATGACTTCTCGGTTAAAGTGGGCCATTTTCTCCATTAGCCACACATCCTGCATCACAACCGGGCCTCGAGGTCCTGCAGTAATGGAATTTTCATTGTCGGGTACTGGTGCTCCAACTTCATTTGTCAGCTTTTTGTATTTTTCCATCTTTTGTACTCCTTTCTTATATTGGTCATTCGATTAAACTACAGTAGAGCAAAAGGGGAAGACGGGACAGGTATTAGAGCAACATGAATATTAATAGCAACCACACATATGTACATGTTTTTGGCAGCATTAACATACCAACTTTAGGGTTTGTGTTTGCCCAAAGTACGACCGGAATATAGAAAAGAAAGCTCAAGACAACAGCAAGCCAGACCAAACCTATGCCTGGCAAAAGATTTCTATTTATATAAAATAGACCCGCAACAATCATCCCTTGTATGACAAACGGGACGTTCCGATATATCCCCCAGCTGACAGGGGCATACCTCTCATACCACTTGTTCTGTGGCAGAAGGCAAAGTACAATGCGAACAGCTGCTGATATGTACACCAGACTGGTCCAAAAGGTGATGATTTTCATCGGGGCTGTTGCAGAAAACATATGTAATCCGATATTCCAAAGAATTATGTAGAATATTGTCATTGTGATTGAGGCGATTTGCTTTCCACGCCCAAGTGCAGATCTTAGTCGAGGTTCATCGCCTTTAAATATTACGTATATCCTTGGAGCAAGATGAAACGAATCTCCGCCAACCAGAACTAGTGCCATCAATGCGGCCATCAATCGTACAGTGCTTTGACCTGAGGTTAACAGCATCATGATCCCAATTGTCAGTGCACCGGAGAGATAAACTAGATCGAATATCGCTTCAACTTTACCGAACACACGTTTCACTATACCACCGCTAATCCTAAGTTTATTTTTTCTATCTTTTACATTTTACCACATAAATCGACATATTTCCTCATAAATGTTTGTGCAGCATCTAAAAAACGTTGGAAATATATTCTTCATGTTATTGCACATGCTGCGGGCTACGGCAACTATCAACCTTTTGTGGCGCAACAAATTGCTCAGTAATTTACCCAAATAGCTAAAGTTTTCAATGATTTGCTCGATATCTACATATAGAGGTCATCACGACCTGCAATGCGACGATTTGATTTCAGTTTATGATCGGAGTTTATTATGAAGATAAAGCCAACAAACATTAGCAACATTGCACGTCTTTATCAACAGAATATGAAAAGTCAGCGTTCAAACGGCGAAGGCGCAAAGATTACAAGACAGGATGTTGTTGAAATTAGTAAAGAGGGAGCTAAGCGCTCTGAATTTGAAGGTGTCGTGCGGTCTGTTGCCGCTGAGGTGTCGAGAAATGTGTCGGCTGAAACATTGAAGAGGCTGCGTCAGCAAGTTGATAGAGGTGAGTATTCGGTCTCCTCGCAAGATATAGCTCGTGCAATTCTAACGAAAATAAACATCCTGAATGGAGAAGAAAATGAATAGGTTCAAAGACCTCTGTGTGTTTTTCGAGGAGTATGCCTCCTTTCTAGAGGACATGGAGCTTGTCCAGAAGGAAAAACTGGAGTCGGTGTTGTCCGGAGACCTGCAGAGAATGGAGAGCTCTATCAAGACTCAGCAGGCATATGCAATGAGACTTGAAAACATTGAATCAAAGCGCATCAGGACTCAAGAAGCGGCCGGGTTTTCCAATTACACTTTTTCTCAGCTTATCGAAGCGGCTGAACCGGCGGTGCGAAACGAGCTGCGTGCTCTGCTCGTTCGTGCACAGAACGCCCTATCAAACATTCAGCATTTCAACAGCAAGGCACTTGAGGTGTCACGTGAGAATCTCCGGACATTGGAGGCTGAGGGCGTTACAGACTTGAAAGGGCACAGCATCGAGAGCAGAGCGTAGTTTAGCTTGTTCGCAAAACCTATAGACGGAGGATAGAATGAGTAGCACATTTCTTGGTATAGAGGCAGCAAAAAGAGGCCTAAACGCAAATCAAGTTGCTTTGAACATAACTGGTAACAACGTAGCGAATATTTCTTCTGAGGGTTACACCCGTCAACGTGTAGATACAGTTTCTTTGGCGATTTCCGGTCAGAGCTCTCGTTATGCACTCAATCAGGCATCCTTAGCAGGACAGGGTGTGACGGTACGCGGCATTTCACAAATACGCGATGCCTTTATTGACCGCCGTTACAGGGATGAGGTCTCTGAACAGGAGTACTATCAAAAGTCCCTTGACGTTATGTACGACATCGAATCGGTACTAGATGAGTACAACATGAGTGGACTTAAGGGCGCGCTTTCAGACCTCTATACTGCCCTGAGCGACTTAAGTATGAACGCAGACCAGACTGTAAATGCCAACATAGTGCTTACCGCTGCTAAAGATATCACGGCAATACTAAACAACTTTAGTACAAAGCTGAATATAGTCCGCTCACAGCAGGTAGAGAACCTCGCCACCGATATAAATGACGTAAACACAATCCTTAAGCGTATTTCCGATCTCAACTACGCAATTAATCAGGAAGTGTTTACAAATAGCATAAATAATGCGGCGACGGCTTCAGCTTACGGTCCAAACGAGCTGATAGACGAGAGGAGTATGCTAATTGACAAGCTTGCTGCTTTCGCCAATATATCGGTAGAGCAGAATCCAAACGGATCTGTACATATAAAGCTGAACGGAAAGACCGCAGTGAACGGAACAGAGTATCATCCACTCAATCTTGTTCGTCATGATGACGAAAGCGTCTCTGTTATGTGGCTGGGCACCGGAGAGACCGTTTCTCTAAAGACAGGGTCTCTAGTAGCTTCTGTGGCGATGATAAACGGCCGTGGACCCGAAGCGACGGGGCGGGAAAGGTATGACAAAGGGATTCCATATTTTATCGACGTCATCGACAGCTTTGCTGAGAATCTAATGGTCGAGCTTAACAATGTAATACCTGTAAAGAATGCCTCGACAGAGGGGTTGACAGAATATAAGATGCTCTTCTCAGCTGGGGGAGCTGAAAAGGTCAATGCAGGAAATATCACTATAAGTGACGAGTGGAGAAATAACCCGGCTTTTATAATCGATGACTCGGTAGATGCTGACGGCAATTTCGATAATACCTATATAATTTCAGCTCTTGCACTATTTGATAAGACACTGAACTTTAGAGGTGTAGAGGCTACATTTGAGGAGTATGTAAACTATTACAACACCACAGAGCTGGGTCAGCTGGTCACATTTTTGGAAGGCCGTTTGGAGACATCAAGCTCAATTTCGAACATGCTTCTGGACCAAAGAGACTCGGTTTCTGCCGTCTCACTGGATGAAGAGGGAGCAAACCTAATACAGTATCAGAAGGCATACAACGCCATTGCCCGTGTGATGACCGCCTTTGACGAGATGCTTGATATTCTTATAAATAGAGTTGGTGTTGTGGGCAGATAGCAATAGTTTGAAAATCGTTCAAGACAGCATATTTAGTAGCATATTCGGAAAGGGACGTTCAAGATGAGGATCACAAACAGCTCTATTATGCGGAATTACCTGGGTAATCTCCATTCTAGTATAAATAACCTATCGAAATCTAATGAGAGACTCTCTTCAATGCGCAAGTACTCAAAATCATCCGAGAACACCACTGAGGCATCGAAAGCCTTTACAGTTAGGGATCAGCTCTATAAAAACGAGCAGTATCTGAGTAACATTGAATACTCTATTGATGAGTTTAGCGCAGCGGAGACCAGTCTTCTGACAATAAATTCTCTTTTGCAGACAGTTCAGGAGAGAAGCATCAGGGCCAATACCGGAACCATCGATGAGACTGGTCGCAGTGTTATAGCCAAAGAGATTGAGAACATAAAGGGTCAGGTTCTACAGTCCATCAATATCAAGTTTGGAACCAGATACCTATTCGGTAACTCCAATAACGAAGGGCCACCTTTCTCGGTTGATGACGAAGGTATGCTCGCATACAATGGTATAAGGGTTGCAGACATGGTTTCGGACTCGTCTACCGGTAAACTTATGTACAAAAACCCCGCTTACGATCCGACAGATGCTGCTTCGAAACAGTACATTGAGGTTCCAAAAAACAAGGACGTTTATATGGATGTTGGATTGGGGATCAAGGTTGTTGGAAATGAAGTGATGCCCAGCTCAGCAATCAAGATATCCTCCTCAGGAATCGAAGCGATTGGATTTGGAGAAAACAATCTTTACGATCTACTGACCGATATCGAAAATAGTCTGCGAACCGGAGAGATGACAGATATCGACAAAAAACTAGAAGCCCTGGCAGACCATAAAGATAACATCTTAATCCATGTTACCGATTTGGGCAGCAGGACCTCGTACTTGGAGAAGAGCAAGGAGCGAATTGAAAACGAGGTATTCAACTTGAAGGTGAAGCAGAGGGGACTTGAGGCGGTCGATCTGGAGTATGAGACAATCAACAATAAGAGTCTCGAGATGGCGTGGATGATAAATCTACAGCTTGGAAGCCAGATATTGCCCGCATCGATTTTTGATTTCCTAAGATAGTTGGTATCCTATTGGAAGCACATCAGTAGTAAATGAGCATATATATTAGTTAAGGCAAAGGAGTGTGAAGCTATGCATCTTCTTAGAATTACTACCATTCCGCTAAAACTAAAGATGAATATCCAGATGGCTAAACTACAGATCAGCCAGGGTTCTGCTCAGATGAGACAGAGCTCAGAGGATGCAAAGCTTTTGACAAAACAGAGTAATGTGAAGGTGAACATAAACACATACGGTGCAAGAAAGAGATTGGGACTGCTCAACAGCAAAGACTTTATTAAAGCGGCAGCCGTCCACGGAGAGCAAAAGGCAGAACAGGCAATGGCCCAGTATTCAGAGTTAGGGAACAGGCTTGCAATGGCTCACAAAGGCGTTACGGCCGCTCAAGCTGCTTATAGGGCCCCCATAGAAGTACCGTCTACAGAAACAGCTTTCCAACCCGGAGCTGGTGCTCAGTTTAGTGTAGTTGACGCCAAACTTGAAATACAGTATGCACCCGCTAAACTCAACCTAAATTGGGACAACTCCCATACTTCTTTGGAGTACGTTCCGGGAGGGCTAGAGATTGAGGTTGAACAGTATCCCAGAATTGAAATAGAGTACATGGGCTCACCAAGTTACGTTCCTCCGAGTGCAGAGCCCGGTTACACTGAAGAGGACATATAGAAAGATTATAGCGGGGAGCAGCCCAGGCTCTCACGCATCTTAGATATTCGAGGTGAATACTATGGAGGTTCAAACAAGAGATTTTGGCACAGTGGTTCTTGAAGAGCTAAAAACGATTAAATTTGTTGAGCCGATATTCGGTTTTGAGGAATATGACGAATTTGTATTACTCTCAGAAAGCGAGTTCGGAGAGGGCATTCTTTGGCTGCAGTCTTTAGAAGAACCTGATTTATGCTTTATAATAACTGATCCGCGCCTGACATATCCCGACTACCATCCTGAACTGACGCCAGGCGTTAAAGAAAAGCTGTCTTCAAAGGGCATAAAAGATCCAGTTTTTTGGACAATTGCTGTGTTACGCGAAGAGTTTGCAAACTCAACAATAAACTTAAAGAGTCCAGTATTGATAGATTCGGAGACAAGATACGCCGCACAAGTAATATTGGAAGGGGACTATCCCATACGAGCCCCCCTAATGCCACAGGAAGGGGGAGCCCAAGATGCTGGTCTTGACAAGGAAAAAAGGTGAATCCCTAATAATCGGAGACAATACCGAGCTTTATATCATGGAAGTTACGGGCGATAGCGTAAAAATCGGTATCGAAGCGCCCAAGTCGGTAAAGATTCTCCGCAGTGAGTTGGTTTCCACTGTTGAACAGAATAAAATGGCCGCTAGTGCAAAGGTTGACAGACATATCCTCGAAATGCTTGTTAACAGAAATTCAGAGAATATGGCTGATCAGTCAGGGGTTAAAGAAGACGCGGCTATAGACGAAGGCTGATTATTCTGTGAGTGATAACGCAAAATCATAATACTGCGCAGGGGCAGAAACAACATCGCAAAGATACGCCTTCATGATGTTGCCGAAGTCGTGAACTTCACTTACCTCAATATTGATTCCTTCGATATGTGGGGTTGTCAAGTCGATTATCATATGAGCGCCCTGCTGAAGATTATCAATGCTTAAGAATTTTATACGTGTCTCCGAAACGTAGTATATGTTTGCTTCCACCCGGTATTGAAATTTCACCTGTTTTCTCCGAAACAGCTTAGTACGAAACAGTTTATAACGGGTTAGTTTAGAACGAATCAGCTTAGGAAGAGACCCTTCTGGAGCCGGTATGTAAGGCATAGCCTTAATGGAAGTATTTGATTCAAACACTTCTAGGATGCCACTCAGCTTTTCTTCATCAATACTAACCAGACGAAGCAGGTTTCTTGACGACAGGTAAACCTCACCTATGAGCTTTTCTTGAGGGATGTCGTCACACAACTGGACAAGGGCCAGTCTTGTACCTATTGGGTATAGCGGGATAAATCCGCTAATGAAGTTCAGACTACCCTGTTCTGGGGCAATCTCTGCAAATCCGTATGCAATTATTTGACCATCGTCCTCTAGCAATGCCGGAAAGCGGATCGTCATCCCATCACCCTTTGTTCTCGTTACTATAATCCGAACCATATTATAGATGCCCGAACTACGCTTTGCAAGCTATTTGAATTCAGTTCACTCGTACCAACGATATATAAAGAGGTTAGACATATGTACGATATCGACAGACTACTCGCTCTAGTAAACGGGCGCAACGGACTTTGCAGTATTTATGAGGAGACAATGGAATCACTTATATCATGTGATGAGGAGCAGTTGATACTAGGAGTGGACAAGCTGGTTGAGCTCTCAAATGCAATAGAAGATATCAACAGCTGCATAAATACCTTAGCCGAAGCTGATTCGGAAAACGGGGATAATATTCGGTGCGCAGTATACAATCGGGGCAGTCGTGCAGGACTGAACGAAGCGTTGCAGATTGTATATGACACAGCACAGGAAGGGTTTGGCTGCCTGAACCGCGCAAGGAATGCTTCCTCAATTGTTAGTGAACGGCTAGCAAACTATAAAGATGAGCTAGATAAGAAGATTCGCTCACTGAGTATCCAGCCAAAGATTATTAGTTATCTCAACAGAGGTGTCTCGACCGAACCGGCTTCCGGTAATATTGATAACAGCGTATAAGTCTCAAGGTTATCGTAGCATTTACTTTGGAGGTAAACTTCATGACATACATAAACTCATCCTCTCAATCTAGTTCTTACTCAAACAGGGGGCTTTCAGGACTCGTCTCGGGTATCGATACAGAGAAGATGGTAAGTGATATGCTTTCGGGCACACAGACAAAAATCGATAAAACAAGTCAAGACAAGCAGGTGCTACTCTGGAAGCAAGAGATGTATAGAGGCATCATCTCTTCGCTAAATACCTTCCAGAGTAAATTTTTCAGCTTCGGCAATGAAAAGACAAACCTATTGTCGAGGTCTTTTTACAGTACCATGAATGCCACTGTCACTGGTACAAGCATGACTGTTGTTGCATCATCAACTGCGACCACTGCTCCAATAACAGTTGACTATGTGACGCGTCTCGCAACGCAGTCGAAAATAACCGCCACTGAGACAGCAATGGGTTCGCTAAAGGGCACATTCAGTAAGGATAATCTAGATAATATCAGTAATAGCAGATACCTAAGTGTTTCGGTGGGTGAAATCGAAGCAACAATACTAATTAAGGGCACATCAGAGTCCTCAATCATTTCAAATCTCAACTCCGAACTTGAAAGGAATTTCGGTGAGGATGTTATTAGTGCATCGGTTATTGACGGTACGTTCGTCTTAAAATCCGTCGACTCCGAGCAGACAATAAGAATACTTGAAGATTCGGGCACAACTGCACTGGAGATACTCGGTCTCACAGCAGGTGAGGAGAAGGCTGGTGAGATCAGTGGAAAATTCGATGAATACCAGGCCAACGATTATCTTACAATTACATTGGACGGTATCTCGAAAAACATCGAGATCAACTTATCTGCCGCAGACATTGAAGAGTTTGCGTCAGACCTCCAGCAGGAAATCAACAGAGCTTTCGGAAACTCTATAAGTGTAAGCGTGAGCGATGGCGTAATAGAGTTTACACCCACCAGGACAGATTATGATGAGTTTGGCAATCCGGTAGTTTCTACAGACAAAGCCAGGCAGATAATTCTATCCGGAAGCAACCATATCATGGATGTGTTCGGTATGCGCAGTGGCCAATCTAACAAAATTGCCCTGGGAATGGAGCTCGGAGAGATCGACTTTCAGAGACCTCTTATTGGAAAAGAGGACCCGGAGACAGGTGAGGTTGGATATGGGTTTACTATCAACGGCGTTGAGTTCTCATTTTCCTCAAAGGACACACTAAGCTCTGTCATTTCCAAGGTAAATGCCAGTGATGCCGGTGTGAACATTACATACTCTTCACTTGAAGATCGGTTTGTAATGACTTCGAAAGAGTATGGTGCCGGCTTTAACATAGAGATGCAGGATAGTATCGGCTCAAATCTCCTTAACAGTCTTTTTGGGGATGGCTACGTCTATGAGAGCGGAAGGAATGCAGTACTAAGCATCAATGGTATTGAGACGCAGAGAAGCAGCAATACTTTTTCTGTTGATGGTGTCACAGTTACACTTAATGAGACTACCGACAAAGCAGAGATCATTAATGTATCGCGTAACACAGAGCAGATTGTAGACGGGATTATTGAGTTCGTTGATGAGTATAACAAACTAGTTGAAGAACTAACCGGTATGATCAAGGCTAAACCTGTCTACAGAGACTATCCACCTCTGACCAGTGCACAGAAAAAGGAGATGTCGGAAAGGGAGATAGAGCTCTGGGAGGAGAAGGCAAAGGAGGGATTGTTATCAAACGATCCGACCATCTACAGACTACTCGAAAGGTTGAGAAGTACGCTCTATTCGAGAGTGCCCGGTTCCTCATATGCACTTTACGACTTAGGCATAGAAACATCAAGTTTATTTAGAGATAACGGAAAGCTTGTAATTAATGATAGGGCAAAGCTCCTTAAGGCAATAGAGGCTGATCCTGAGTCGATATATACCCTCTTCACTGATGGACAGAATGGAATTGCTACTAGTATAAACAACATACTGAACAGTACAATAAAGGTAAGTTATGGAGGATCAGGTTCCCTTGTTCAGTTAGCCGGAACAGCAGCCTTTTCGGGTAGCAGTTCATTGGACCGACAGATTGAACAGATGGAAAATAAACTAAAAGAACTTCAGAAGAGATACGACGCTGAAAAGACACGCTACTGGAATCAATTCAACAAGATGGAAGAGTTGATAAGCACTATGAATCAGCAGAGCAGTTGGCTATACAGTATGTTCTACAACTAGCCACAGTGGAATTGATTTTTCGGAGGATGAGATAATGGCATACAGTAGGTTAAACAAATATCAGGAACAGACAATATTGACGATGACTCCGGGCGAGATGGTCGTTCGCCTCTTTGAGGAATCCGAGAAGCAGCTAAACATAGCAATGGTCTGTATCGATGATAAAAATATTCAGGGAGCAAATAATGCTCTCCAAAAGGCACAACGGATATTTACATATCTAAAGGCGTCTCTCGACTTCAATTATCAGCTGTCGGAAAATCTTTCGGCACTGTACGATTTCTTTAACAGGAGACTTGTCGAAGCAAACATGAAGAAGTCAAAGGCCCCGGTCGAAGAGATTCTGCCGCTTGTATCCGAGCTGCGAGATACGTTCCAACAGGGTGAGCGCCTCGCCAGAATGGCATAAATTTTCCTCTTCCGCTAAAGTTTCAGGAAAATCTGCCGATTAGTTATTAAAGGTAGGTGTAGAAAATGCTTTTTAACAGTCCCGATTTTAAGGTAATGCAGAAATCCATGGATATGCTTTGGCTTAAACAGAGAGTCATATCCAATAATATTGCCAATATTGAAACGCCCGGATACAAAGCTAAAGCAGTTTCTTTTAGAAATGTTCTCAATCACGAGTACTACAAAGAGAATCCGGACAAGATTGAAAGCTTGGAACCCGTCGTATCAACAGATACCTCTTCGTCAATTAGAATCGACGGAAACAATGTCGATCTCGATAGAGAGAGTTTAGAGCTGTGGAAAACATATGCGCAGTATTCCTATCTACGTGAGAGAGTTTCAGGTCAGATAAAGAATATGCGCTACGTTATAAACAACCTCTAGAAAATATTCCAAGGTCTATAAGTAAGGAGATATGATCCATGTACTTTTTAAGCTCACTTAATATTGCCGGCTCTGCATTGACAGCAGAGAGGTTTCGTATGAATATTATCGCGCAAAACATCGCAAACCAAAATGTGACCCGAACCGAAGACGGCGATCCATACCGGAGAAAACAGGTGGTATTTGAAGAGCGGAACATGGATTTTGGTTCAGTCTTGAGAGGGTACACTAATGCAACCGGGCAAGGTGGAGTTCGCGTTGCAGAAGTCGTGGAGAGCGACAAGCCCTTTGAAATGACATATGATCCCAACCACCCGGATGCAAATGATGAGGGGTATGTCCTTCTGCCGAATGTAAACACATCGGAGGAGATGGTCGATTTCATGGCTGCATCACGTGCCTATGAGGCAAATATTACTGCCCTCAACGTTGTGAAGAATATGGTAATGCAAGCGCTAGAGATTGGGAAATAAGCCTTGCCGCCCGAATTAGGTGGTTTCGGTGCTGTCAGATTTGCTTGAATAATTATGAAATACCTATTCATATTTACGAAAAACAGGAGTGGATTTGTACAATTTGTTGAAAGCGGAAGATAAGTGTAAAACAATGAGAATTTGTGTTGACAAACCTCTACACTTTGTTTATACTGTATTTACAGTTCAAGGATGAATTGGATATATGTTCCTTGTTTGTTCGACAACGTAGAGCATTATGAGTACCGTGCCAAGGAAGGTTAGGTTACTTTTCATAATCATTTTCGATTGTTTAACAATAATTTCGGCACAACTGTCGAAAGGCAGTGTCGCAAAGCTATAGGGTCTAAACTCCGCAAAGGCGGAGCATGACAGCCAGTTGCCATATATTCGTTTGTGATGGGTTTTGTTATTTAAACAGTTTGAAAACATGATTTTGAAGAGTGCCTGAGTACTTATTATCTTTGGCACTTTTTAGTTTTTAAAAAATTGAGCCTAATTAAGGAATATGCACCAAAATACAACGATAAAAGTAAATATATGGCACATAATATACAAATCATCATACAATAGTATATTAAAAAGTTTAACTACGTATATACTTTCTGATGTACGTGGTGGGACAAGAGGAAGAGGTAAGGTATGTATATTGTTCCAATCACTCAGATGTCGAGTCTCTCGACTTTAGAAAGCGTTACTCAAAATAGCGGAGATACACAAGCTTCGGGAGCGAAGCTGCCATTCTCCGAGGTAATCAAGGACGCTTACAGTAATTTATCTGAATTATCAGAGACAGCTTCAAACGATGCCTTCAATTTGGCACTTGGGCAAACTGACGATCTGCATACTATCATGATTAATGCCGAGAAAGCGGCAGTAGCTTTAGAGCTCACTGTTCAGCTTACGGCAAAAGCTCTCAATGCTTACAATGAGATCATGAGGATGCAGATTTAGTTTTGCCTTTTTTTACTTTTACACATTATCAACTCTCTGGAATCATTGCCAATTATCTTAATTGTGGTAGGGGACAACGTTGGATCAAATTAAAAAAGTATTCGTCCAGTTAAAAGAGTTCTGGGGTCGCCAGACAAAAAAGAAAAAAACAGTTTTGTTGAGTGTGCTTTGCGGAATAGTCCTTGTCTCCGTTTTGTTGGCTGTTCTACTAAACTCCGGTGGGGACGGTTATGTCGCACTCTATAGCGGACTGGATTACTCTGAGAGCATCGAGGTTTATCAGATGCTCCAAGCTATGTCGGTGCCCGTAAAGCTTGATTCATCGGGGCAGATTTTTGTCATGGAACAAGATAAAGATATGTTGCTCATTCAATTGGCGGCACTGGGTTATCCCAAAAGCGCTCCGAGTTACGATATTTTCACAAGCAACGCCGGGCTTACAACGACCGAGTTTGAAAAGAAACAGTACCTCCTGTTCCAACTCCAGGAGAGGATTGCACAGACAATTAAGCATATTGACGGTGTTCAAAACGCCATTGTGACTCTGGTTGTTCCTGAAGACAGCAACTATGTCTGGGAGAGTAGTTCTCAGAGAAGTACTGCTTCTGTACTGATTACTATGAAGAACAATGCAGAGCTATCACCTGGGAAAATATCTGCTATAAAAAGCCTCATAGCCTCGGCAGTGCCAAAAATGCAGGTTGAGGATGTGACTCTGGTAGATGCGAGAACATCACTAGAGATGGGCGGTGACAAAGATGAGGACCCCACCCTGAGCACAAACCGTCTCGGATTTGAGGCAAAGATTGAGGACACCCTTGTTAAGAAGGTTAAAGAGGTGCTCTCATTAGGCTACTCGGATGAGGAAATGCGAGTGGCGGCAACGGTTGTTATCGACTACAGCCGTATGATTACAGAACAGATGGAGTATAGACCTGAAGATAATGGCTATGGAGTGCCAGCGCATCTCGAAGAGAGCTATATAACAGACCCGCAGAGCGCAGCGTCTGGAATAGTCGGCGAAGAGCATAACACAGATATACCAATTTACGTAGACAGTGATGATGATGGCGTAGCTGATACCATATATTACGTCAGAGATGTAGATTACTTTGTTAGCTACGTTAAGCAGCAGATTGAGAAAGATAACACCTTACTGGTAGATGCATCGATTGCTGTCACACTCATGGATGGCACCATGACCAGGCAAAAACGTGAGAGTATAGTTGGCCTTATAGCAAATGCCACCAATGTATCGCCTGAAAACATAACAGTGCTTGACTTGTTAAGTCCTATAGAAGATGATAAATCGACTGAAGATGTCGATGAGCCTGTGTCCATAAGTTTCTGGGAAGAGTATAGGACGTATATCATCTTAGGAGCGGGAGCGCTCTTAGCGTTGATAATCCTGGCTGTTCTTATAACTCTCATTATCCGCGCTCTTTTAGGTAAAAAGAAAAAGAGTTCAAAGAGCAAGAGTGAGGAAGAACTGCTCGAGGAGGAACTTGAAGAGGCACTAAGAATCGAGGAAGAGGAGAGACAGAGAAAGTTACTGCGTGATGCGGCAATAGCTAGTGCAGACCAGGATAATAAACTGATTGCTGAGGTTAAAGAGTTTGCTGGTGAAAACCCAGAGATAACAGCATCGTTGATTCGACTGTGGCTAAAGGAGGGTGAATAACAGTGGCTACACGCAGAACGTCGGGCTCAAGGATGAGTTCAGTGCAGAAGGCTGCCGCAGTTATTATTACACTCGGAAGCGACAAGGCCTCAAAAATCTACCGGTATCTGCGCGAGGAAGAAATCGAGAAGCTGTCAATTGAGATCGCTAAATCAGACCACATATCCCCAGCCGAGACACATGAAATAATTGAGGATTTCTATAGGCTGTGTATTACAAAGAAGGTATTGGCCGAGGGCGGTGTGGAGTATGCAAGAGACGTATTGGAAAAAGCTTTCGGCGCAAAGCAGGCCGCCTCACTCATGGAGCGGATAACAAGATCCCTGCAGACCCGGGCATTTGACTTTGTCAGAAAAGCTGATTATAAAAGCTTGCTTACAATCGTTCAAAATGAACATCCCCAGACAATAGCACTGATCCTCTCTTATGCACGTGCAGATCAGGCGGCAGAGGTCTTGGCAGAACTCAGTAAAGATCTCCGGATAGATGTGGTAGAAAGAATATCGAACCTCGATAGAGCCAACCCCGATACGATTAAAATCGTTGAGGAGGTCCTTGCAAAGAAGTTTGAAGCGGTGGCAGTTGACCTCGTCGAGATTGGCGGAATCAATTATATGGCTGATATTATGAATCAGGTTGACAGGGGTACTGAGAAGCAGGTCTTTGATGAGCTCTATGCAAGAGATCCGAAGCTTGCCGATGAGATCCGAAAGAGGATGTTCGTGTTTGAGGACATTGTCTACCTAGATAACCTCTCCATTCAAACCTTCCTCAGGGCTATCGACACAAAGGACCTCTCCATTGCACTTAAGGCTGCAAATCCTGAAGTGGCTGAGATCATATTCGAAAATATGTCATCCAGAATGCAGGAGACCATCAAAGCAGATATTGAATATCTACATAATGTACGCCTGCGTGATGTCGAAGAGGCCCAGCAACGCATAGTTGCGACTATCCGAAAGCTCGAGGAGGATGGCTCACTGGTCATCTCTAAGGGCGGGAAGGATGATGTATTTGTATAGGGTGATCAAGTCGGATTCAGTCGTCTTTTCCGATGTTGTCTACAAGGTTGGTGCAGACAAAAGTACAACAAAAATCCTTTCAGAAACTGCTGAATCTGACATACGAGAAGATGAAGAGAAGGAAAATACCGCTCTAACAAATGAGGAATCTGTTAACGAGGATGAGATATGGCAGCGCCTTCAAGAGAGGCTTGCAGAAGAGAGACAGGCAATTCTTAGCAATGCATACAGAGAGGCTGCAGACATAAAAAACAGCGCTCAACAAGAGGGACTAAAAGAGGCAGTAGCAAAAAGGATATCTGAAATCGATGCCCTAATCCATCGAGTAGACGGGACACTAAGAAAAGTTGAGTCTAAGATTGAGAGCAAACTAAATGAGTACGAGAAATCTCTAACCATGCTCACTGCTGATATTGCCTCAAAGGTATTGAATCAAAAAATTGAAGAGGACGATTTGGTGTTGGTGGGACTTGTCCGCTCAGCGATAGAGGAGTTCAAAAACTCCGAGTGGATAACGGTTACACTGTCAAACGAAATGAAGGAGTCCATCACAGAAGTTGAACGTATCCTTAAACATGATGTGGAGGGTGGTAGGCTTGTCGTAACCACAAAAGAGGCACCCAAAGGCACATGTATAGTTGAAACACCCGAAGGAGTAGTAGACGCGTCGATCCAGGTTCAAATAGAAAACCTTAAAGATATGCTAAAGCAGATTCAGACGGCGAATGGGTAGGCGGTGAAAAGTTTGTATGTTGCAGATTATTGATGTGAGAAAAGGTGTTCTAAAAAGAGATCTATATACACGGCTCGGGCGCATTGAGCAGATAGTTGGACTCACAGTAGAGGCTAATGGTCCTTCATGCAATATTGGAGATATATGCATAATATCAGCCGAAGATAGTAATCGGGAGATGTCTGCTGAGGTAGTGGGATTCCGCGGCAATAAAGTACTTCTTATGCCATATGGTGATATGAATGGTATAGGCTACGGAAGTACTGTGAGGAATACCGGAAAGCAACTTCAGATCGGCGTCGGAAGCGACCTAATAGGAAGGACAGTGGATGCTCTAGCAAATCCAATGGATGGCGGGCCGCCAATAGCAGTGCAGGAGTATTACCCAATAGAGGGGCAAGCACCGAACCCGCTGGAAAGACCTAGTATCGTTGAGCCGATAGAGATCGGTATAAAGGCAATAGACGGACTTATTACGATTGGCAAAGGCCAGAGGATGGGAATCTTCGCAGGTAGCGGAGTCGGAAAGAGCACACTCTTAGGTAGCATAGCCAAGAACGTCAAGTCTGACATAAATGTGATTGCTCTGGTTGGCGAGCGCGGACGCGAGGTTGTAGACTTTATAGAAAACTCACTAGGTGCGGATGGTCTTGCACGATCGGTTTTGGTTGTTGCCACTTCCGATCAGCCTGCAATGATGAGAAGCAAATGTGCACTTACTGCGACAGCAATTGCTGAGTATTTTAGCCAACAGGGCAAGGATGTCCTTTTAATGATGGATTCACTTACGCGCTACTGTATGGCGCTTAGAGAGATAGGTCTCTCTATTGGAGAGCCGCCCGTCGCCAGGGGGTATACCCCGTCAATATACTCAGAACTACCTAAGCTTTTGGAACGGGCTGGTAAATTCAACAATGGTTCAATCACAGGCATATACACTGTCCTTGTTGAGGGTGATGATGCAAATGAACCCATCTCCGATACCGTTCGAAGTATAATCGACGGACACATAATGCTTTCAAGAAAGATAGCTGCAAGCAACCACTATCCCGCAATAGACGTACTATCCAGTTTGAGCAGACTAATGAACGAGATTGCGCCTCCGGACCACATAGCTCTGGCTGGCAGGTTAAGAAATTTACTCTCACTATATAACCAGAACGAAGATCTCATCTCTGTTGGGGCTTACAAAAGTGGGACTAACCCTGAGCTAGACCACGCTATTAGGTGCAAAGGCAAGATAGACCGCCTTCTTCAACAGGGAACTGATGAAAACTTCTCATTGGATGAGACCCTCAGGCTTATGGCAGAGGCAGTACAATGAAACCATTCAAATTTTCTCTTCAGAGATTACTAAATTACAAGGAAAATGTCCTAGATAAGGAGAAAAATACCCTTGCCGCTCTCAGAGCAGAACAGCGCAGAGTAGTGGATCAAATAGAATACACAGAGACGCAGTATAGCAGATTGAGCAATGAGATCAGAAGAATCAGCTCAAAAGGGGTCCTTGCGATCGATGTGCAACAGATTCAATATAAAGTTGATGCTTGCACCTATAGGCTTAGAGAGCTTGAAGTGGAAAAGGAAGCTATAGATGCCCGAGTGGAAGAACAGCTCCAGATCGTTCTTGAGTTAATTAAAGAAAACAAACAGTTGGATAAATTGAAAGATAGACAGCTGGAGGAGTACCGTATGGAAGAGGTACGGGAAAACAGCGAAATCATATCCGAGTTCGTGTCTCGGACACTGATATGTGAGAAGACGGTTTAGGTCAAAGACACTAAAAGCCTGGACTTGGTATTCTGAGTTTCAAATGAGAGGGGGTGGTGAAAATGATGATCATTAATACAGGAGGCCGGTTAGTAAGTAAAGAGTCCGCAGTCTCAAGTGGAAAAATATTGCCCATCGCAGATCAATCAACGGTAGAAACGGGAAAAACTGATAAGTCTGAGTTTCTTGACTTACTAAATTATCTTGGCTTTCCTTCTTATCTCAATATCGAAGTTGAGTTAGATTTGGATGAATCCGTTGAGATGGATCCTGAGCTGCATACTGAGCTGCATTCTATTCTACCCTCGAGTATTTTCGGCCTTGACCAGTACGAAGGCTTATCTGAGAGTACTAGTAAGATCGGTGGGGCTGATTATCGGAAAGATAAGCAGGAAACTATGTGGGATGTCCTTTCAAGCCTTAATCCGGCTGCCATTCTTTCTAGAGAGTATCGGTCGATAGAGTATGATCAGGCCCAAAGCGGGGAGATGCAGCCCAATCCAATCATGATAAGTACAGGGGAAAAGACATCCGAAATGTCTGGAATCCTACTGGAGCATCAGACGCAGTTGCAGGAGACAACCAAATCAGGTTTCACCGTTGAAATAGATCTAAACGAAGAAACGAATCTCAACGTCGAAGCAGGGGCGGATAAAGGTAGAAGCATCTTCACAGAACTAGTAACCGAGGTGATAGAGACTGAAACTCAGGTGGACGCTGAAGCGCTGTTTAGGGTTGAGAACCTTAGAGTAGGAGCCCTCAGGGAACAGCCAGATGCCAAAGACAGGACGTCAGGCCCAGTCTCTTCGGAGTTAGAAGCACGAAATCCCGTAAGAGTTCCTGAGGAGGAACAGTTTACAATAAGCTCAACTACTTCTACATCTGCAACAGTACCACAACCGATAGGGCTAGAAGGCCAGACTAAGAGCGAGTTTTTGACGGAGGACGGAGCCGACTATTCAACTGCTGATGTTATTAGCCAAGTTGAGCAGAAGTTCATTTCCGGTATCAACGATAAGGGCATAAACGAGTTTTCGTTTTCTCTAAAACCGGACGGGCTTGGCTCAATCAAAGTCAAGTTGCGTGAGAAGGAAGGTCTGATACAGCTTGAGCTAGTCGCCGAGAGAAATGAGACCGAACGGATTCTAAGCTCTGAGATAGAGCAGCTGAGACAGACTCTCAAAAATCACAATGTGGATTTGATAAAAGTAACTACCCTTGATAACTTGCAGGAACCCCAGCATCATGACGACGGATTCGGGGAGTCAGCAGGTTTTGCATCACAAGAACAGATGCAGTGGAATTCTAGAGATAGAAGAAACAGCATGGCTTACCGAACAGATATCCTTGACGGCAGTGAAGAAAGAGTAAACAAGCTTGGTCCTGACTACCGTACAAATCGAATCTACAGTTCAGGACATCTTGAAATCATTATCTAGTGAGGTGAAGATTTTGGATGCAATCAATAGTAAATATCTCTATACACCGGCATCTGACCCCAACACTATCAAGTACGCGGATAAGAACTCAAACTCCTCATTGAACTTTGAGGACTTCCTGAACATTATGGTTAGCCAGCTTCAAAATCAAGACTTTACCAACCCTGTCGACGATTCGCAGTATATGGTTCAGATGGCTCAGCTCTCAATGGTTCAGCAGATGCAGGGCATATCACAGGATACAAACCGGAGTTATGCCGCTTCACTTCTAGGAAAGGTGGCGACCGTGTCAAAGCAGCTGACCACAGGGGGTAACGCAGTGGAAACCGGCTACATAGACAGCATAACCTTCTCAAAAGATGAGGTCCAACTAATGATAAATGACCGACTTTACAAGCTGACAGATATCGTACAGATTTTTGATCCGGACTATACTGAGGCCGGACCGCTCCCCGAGAAGGAAACCGAACAGGAGTAGAGTGGCGGTAGACCACGCAAATCACGTGATTAGCTGTGGAGGAATCAAACGAGATTTTGGAGGTGAGACAATGGACGGGGTAAAATTCAATCCCAATAGCTATATTAGACCTGTAACTACAGGTGCCCCGCAACCAGTTTCAAGTCCAGCTGTGACACCCAAAGACGACCGTCCTTTCTCTGAAATACTCGCCGAAGAGATAAAGTCAAAAAGCAACGTTAGCTTTACGAAGCACGCGATACAGAGGGTAGCGACCCGAAACATTGACGTAAGCGAGGCGAGCATGGAGAGACTCAGTGAGGGCATCAAACTTGCAGCGGAAAAAGGACTGGGTGAGACCTTGATCCTGGTAGATAAAACTGCATTCATCGTTAATGCTGGAACGAACAGAGTAATAACAGCAGTAACTGGCACAGATCTTAAGGGAAACGTATTTACAAACATAGATGGAACCGTGATTATTTAGCCGGACCTTTACGGAAGCTAAATTACGTGCCGAACGATAGACGCATGTAAGCGGTTCACTAGAATAAGGAGTGAAACTGTAAATGGTCAGATCACTATACTCCGGCGTGTCCGGAATGAAGGTGCACCAGACAAAGATGGATGTTATCGGTAATAACATCGCAAACGTTAACACATATGGATTCAAATCCAGCCGTGCATCTTTCAGCGATTTATATTATCAGACATTAAGTAGCGCTGAGGGTTCAAGCCCAGCTGCTGGTGGTGTAAACTCCAGTCAAATCGGATATGGCGTTCAGTTCAGCGGCATCGACAAGATTATGGAGCGCGCGGCATTTACAACGACTGATCGAAACTTGGACGTGGCAATTGCCGGAGAAGGCTTTTTTCAGGTCCGTGACGGTGAAGGAAACACCTATTATACACGTGCAGGAATTCTGTACATAGACACGTCGGGATACCTCGTCGACGGAAACGGAAACTTCGTGCTAGGAGTTAACGGAAGCAATATCGGCGAGAGTGTTGGTAATGAACGCATTATTCTTTCGGTACCTGCTGTCCCATCATCTGTAGCTTCGGCGACCGAGCCCATTAACGGAGTAAGCTACACTTTAAGCTCATCAAACCGTACCTCCGAGGGTAATATAACCTTCAAATTTATTTCTGATGACAGCTTGCCAGGGGGACTTAAAGCTAAGGCAGAACTAAATGCCTCTGGAATTACAATAAGACTGAACTCAAACGAGAGGTTCTACAGTCTTAGTGAGCTCAACAACAGCATCAATAAAGCCATTATTGAAGCAAACGGAGGAGTACAGCATCCTGCAGGCACTTTTACACTTTCCTGTAGCCCCTCAGACATTTTCCCGACAGACGACATTGCCGGCGAAATAGTTTCTTCGAAGGGACTGCGATACTTCCCAGCGGATGCATTCGGTGGAGTGAAATTTGTAGATCTTGGCGAGTCGTTTTCCGGTCTGGCTCAGCTGTCGCTATCCGCAGAGTACAGTGACGAAGACGAGTCATGGACTATTATGGCCACAGACGGAGTGTCGATATATAGTGGCAAAGTACTGAAAAACACTGCTTCTGGTGCTGAGTTGAAACTGAAAAACATTGCATCGGGCGCTTTGGATAATGATTATATTAAGGTAACCGTCCCCTCAGCAGCCGAGATGACAGAAGCTAACAACTCGAGCGAGTTTAAGATTATTTCGGGAATCATGATCGATGATAAACCCGAGTTGTCGGGCGGATTGTCAGTTCACTCTGTAGGTGATAATTTCTCGGGAAACACCACTGTAAGCTTTAAAACCGATTTCAAGTCCGACTATGACGGTCTCGGTGCAAACGCCTACACAATCACTGCAACAGTAGGCACAAGAAAATTCGAGGGAGTTATAACAGATAGTCAGGTAGATTCCGGACTAGTTACATTAACAGCGGAAAACGGAGAAACAATCACACTGTCTCATACTGGTTACGGAGCTCTAGACGATTTTGCGCTCGGTAAAACCGATGTTGAACTAAAATCAGTAATCAATGGTACGCTTACTGCTGTTCCTTTTAGAGCTAATGCCAGTATAGGTCTTACTGGGGAAGAAATCACAAGTGCAAACTTTGCATATATCCCGGGTGATATTACTGGAATTGATGACGATGGAATCTTTGGAGGGATGAAGTTTGTAACGACCTCCACCACATTCAACGTACCAAATGATACGGCTGAAGCGGTATTCTCCGCAAAATACTCCATGGACGGGGAGGAAGAAGTCTGGGAGATTACGGCTACAATAGAGGGAGCAAAGTACACAGGATATGTTCGTGGCGATGCAAACTACAGCACTTTTCATCTGAGAAATGAAGACATAAACATGGACGACACTATTGAGATGACATATCCGGGCGCTGAGAGGCTCACCGAATACTTCCAGAGCATTTACGGTCTTGCACCAGCTGACGGAGACATAATGATCTCAAAAGATACTGAACCCGACCCAATCTATGCAACCAGCGCAAAAAAACCAAATAACCTCGGACTATCAAGTAAGGACTTGGCGCTTAGGGGTGGAGCAGAAGGCGGGCCTCAGTCGATATCCGACTTGACTAACATCGCTATCGGAGGCAACGGAGTTATAACCGCGACACATTCGGTGCATGGTCAGATTACGCTTGGACGAATTGTACTTGCAACATTCGATAACCCGCAAGGCCTTGATGAGGCAGGCTCCTCCTACTTTACTGAGAGCGCAAACTCAGGAAGAGCCAAACTAGCAATACCCGGAGAGTCGGGTACCGGTTCACTCGTGACCTCCACGCTCGAAATGTCAAACGTGGATCTATCCAAGGAGTTTACCGAGATGATCACCGCCCAGAGAGGTTTTCAGGCAAACTCAAGAATTATAACGGTTTCGGATTCTCTACTTGAGGAACTGATCAATCTGAAGAGATAGTTTTTCAGCCGGGCCTGCTGCAGGGAAGTTCTGAATGGTATCCGCAAGTTTCCTGCAGCATGGCTCTCCTGATGCCAAATGAAACCGGAAGGAATTGACATAATGATTATTCTGACAAAGCTTAACGGTATCCAGTTTGTACTCAACTGTGACATGATTGAGACGATATCGGAGAATCCGGATACAACGATTTTTTTAACAAACGGTAACATCCACCTTGTTAAGGAGTCAATGAAGGACATTATCGAATTGACCGTTGAGTATCGTCGTCGGATCTTCTCAGGCCTTCTAAGCGGAATAGGCGATAAGTGATGTGGGTTTAGTGGATAGGGGGTTTTAATATGGATCTAATGACAATACTGGGGTTTATTTTGGCAGTAGGACTTATGCTTTTCGGTATAACCTTCAATACCGACCTCGGTGAGATATTACCGGGTAATATCAAAAGCTTCATTGACTACGGCTCAATAGCAATCACCTTTGGAGGAACCTTTGCATCTCTGATGATATCCTACACTCCGAGGATGTTTGTACAGATTCCTTCGCATCTAAGAATTGCCCTGTTTCCGAGGAAGTACGATACGGTAAAGTACATAGAGAAAATCGTAGATTATGCAAAGGATGCAAGGATGAAGGGACTGCTCTCACTAGAAGAGAGGTTGAGCACAACTGATGATGAGTTCCTAAAGAGCAGTCTTCTGCTTGTTGTAGACTCAGTTGAGCCCGAGAAAGTAAAGCAGCTGTTGGAGTCAGAGCTTGATTATATGGAAGAGAGACATGAACAGGCAATTGGATTCTATGAAAAGGGTGCTCAATATGGCCCTGCATTTGGCATGATTGGTACACTTATCGGTCTTGTTCTCATGCTTAAGGACATGCAAGACGCCTCGGTGATCGGACCTGCAATGGCAGTTGCACTCATCACTACCTTCTATGGATCTGTACTTGCAAATGTAATATTTTCACCGATTGCAAATAAGCTAAGGCTTAGGCACGAAGAGGAGATGCTTTGTAAAATGCTAATCTGCGAAGGTGTGCTCGCCATTCAATCGGGTGAGAATCCAAAGTTCATAGATGAAAAGCTCACAATGCTTCTACCTGCTAAAGACAGGGAGAGAAAGAAAAAACTTGAAGCAAGGGCTCAGGTAGGTGCCGGGGAAACGGTTAATGCATAAAGACGATTAGTCATACAGAGCGATTCGAAGCGTTGTTGTCGATACATCCGCGCCTCAGTTGCGCCGGAGGGAGGTGTGCGAAAGTGAGAAGAAGAAAGAGGCAATCAAGCGGAGGGGGCGGCGACTCATGGATGAATACGTACGCCGACATGGTAACTCTGCTACTTACCTTCTTTGTTATGCTTTTTACGATGTCATCAATTGATGCGGACAAGTGGAGGGTCCTTGTAGAAGCGTTTGCTTCTGAGGATGTAGATTCCAGTCAGATCGTGCTTGTCCCATTTGAAGCAGATGATACATATATTGCCGATTCCGATGACGAGAGCAACGGCGGAGTACCCGATACTATTGAGGAACTCGATTTTAATATGCTCTATCTATATATGAAACAGTATGTTGAGTCCCAAGGGCTTGAGTCGTCGGTGACACTCGAAAAGGGTGAGAACAGTGTCTTCATAAGATTTCAGGATAGTGTGTTCTTTGAACCTGACAAAGCTGTGTTAAGAGAGGATGCCTTGCCTCTTCTGGAGTTTCTTGGTGCTTGTTTTCTGGCTGTAGAGGATGAAATTCTATCCATTAGGATAAATGGGCATACAGCAACTGTACCTGGGACACTTAAGAAACCGGGTTTTGACAGGACACTTTCGACCGAGCGCGCAAATAGTGTGCTGCTATATTTTGAGGAGGAGACGGGTTTTGATCCAAAACGTCTCGTAGCTATAGGGTACGGCAGAAACTATCCTATCGCAACAAATGACGATGAACAAGGACGCAGAAAAAACAGGCGCGTTGAAATCATGATCCTCAGTAATGACTTTGACCTATCCGAAGAGAGCGACCTCTTCTTATATATGAGCGGTCAGATTGACGTAGATTTGTTCGAGGACGATCAGAACAGTGAAGATATCTTGATCCCAAACAACAACGAATCAGAATATGAAGGCGAGCAAGTGTCCTCCAAACCAGATCTGAGTGCGAACGATGGACGCGATAAAACCGCTGACGGGAGGATCATCCATAGAGAAGTTTCACCGTATGAGGACAATACCTCCGGGGAAGGAGAATAGCGCAATGGCGGAGATTCTGACACAAAATCAAATTGATGCTCTGCTTAAGGGGCTTGACTCCGGCCAAGTGGAGATGAGCACGGACAGTAAGCCAAAAGTAAAGGAGTATGATTTCCGGTCTCCAATGAAATTCACGAAGGAACAGCTCAACGCATTGAGTAACCTACATGAAACATTGGGGAGACTTCTGTCATCTTACTTTCTAGGGCTATTGCGTATGTCCTGCGATATGGAGGTCATCTCCATTGAGGAGCAGAGGTACTACGAGTTCAATAATGCCCTTCCAGATATGTCCCTGATTGGAATGTTTCGGCTCGAACCTGTGGACAAAAATCTTGATGAAATAACAATGATGGTTGATGTATCTCCATCGATCGGCTTTCTAATAGTGGACAGGCTACTCGGTGGACCGGGCACAGGATACAACATTGTCCGTGATTTCTCAGATATTGAAACAGATATCCTTCGATATGTTTTCCAAAGGATCGCATCAAACATAGAGGAAGTATGGCGTGAAAGTATTGATGTCGAAGCCACGCTGACAAGTATTGAATCAAACGCGCGGCTTGTTCAGGCGTATTCACCTGATGAGATCGTGGTAATCGTTTTGATGCGTGTAAAGATAAACGACCTTACAGGGAATATGAGTTTCTGCATCCCCGCTCAGAGTCTGGAAGAGATGACAACTCGAATGAATCCAAAGTTCTCAAAGACCTCCAAGAGAGTGGACGAAGAGAAGGAAAACGCGAGAAAACAGACTATTTTGAAGACAATAACCGACTCAGAGCTTGAGCTGAAGGTAACTCTTCATGAGACTGAGTTGTATGTACATGATATTATCCATCTGCAGAAAGACGACATTATTCCGTTGAATATAAGCACAGACAGCAAAGTATGTGTAAAGGTCGAAGAGTTGCCATGGTTTGAGGCGAGTATCGGCCGTACGAAGCTAAAAAAAGCGATTATGATCGACCGGATGATATAGAAAAGAGGTGTATATATGAAAGAAAATACCGGCACTCACGGGGATAACAGACTAAACGAGATGCAGATCGATGCAATTGGCGAGATCATGAATATTAGCATGGGTTCAGCGGCAACAGCTCTGTCTTCAATGCTCGATAAGCAGGTGTTGATTACAACCCCCGAAGTACGCATCGCTGATGTGGAGAGTCTTGACTACTCTTTTCTTGAGCCGGCAATGCTTGTAACCATAACATATGAAAAGGGAATTACCGGTTCTAACATGATGGTCTTTCGTCAGAGTGACATGCAGTGCATTTTGAACACTCTTATGGGAATCGATGAGCCCCCTGATGACAATTATGAGTTTGACGAGATGGGTATTAGTGCTGCAAGCGAAGTGATGAACCAAATGATGGGTGCATCTTCAACCGCCCTGTCAGAATTCCTGGGACGGAGAATATATATCTCAATCCCTACTGCTGTTTTGATGGACGAAGAGAACACTGTTGAAAAGGCAATAAACATGGAGTCTGGCAAAGAGGTTGTGGTCATACTGTTTGACTTGACCATTACAGACGTCATGGAAAGCCAGTTCATCTACATCATGGAGATTGACCTTGCAAAGATGCTTGTTAGCCAATTTATGAATGATGATGATGACGACGATGATGACGCAAATACCGTTGGGATAAACGGAGATGCGGATGTGTATCTGAGGGGAGAACAGAGCAGTAGATCCTCCTCACATGCAGGAGGGATACAGGATACTCAGCCGCCTTATCAACAGACACCTACTAATCCTCCAACCCCTCCATATGGATACGATTATCTGTCAGCACCGCCAGCAAATTGGTGGCCGATGTCGCCACAGCCGTTCGGCAGTCCACCATATGCGGCTCCTCCGGGGTATCAATATCCATACGGGTATGTACCGCCTAACATGCACCCTCATCAACAGTTTGGTTATCCGAACGGACAGGGTGAAAGACAGCAGATGGCTGGATCTGCCGAGAGTTCAGTGCTAAAGAATAATGTCAACGTTCAAAACGTGCAGTTTCCCGAATTTGAGAACTCAAAGCCGATGTTCTCCGCACCACTAACAACCGGCAACATGGATCTTCTGATGAATGTGCCCCTAAGCGTGTCGATCGAGATAGGGCGCACTAAGAAAAAAATCCGAGATATCATGGAATTCAGCCAGGGGACTATCATTGAGCTGGAAAAGCAGGCAGGAGCACCGGTTGACATAATAGTTAACGGCCAGCTTATGGCAAGGGGAGATGTCGTGGTTATCGACGACAACTTCGCTGTCAGAGTTACAGAAATCGTTGGTACTAAAGAGTTAATTAGCTCTCTTGAAGAAGATAGTCGCGATGACGACAAATAACACTTTCATTGCTGAGGAGACAGAAGTATGCAACATAAGATTATGATAGTTGATGATGCAGCATTCATGCGCATGATGATCAACGATACCCTGACGAAAAACGGATACACAAACATTATTGAAGCGTCTGACGGTCAAATTGCCTATGAGCTATACCAGACTGAGCGACCGGACCTCGTCATTATGGACATCACGATGCCGAATATGGACGGAATCCGTTCTTTGCAGGCCATTAGGGAGTATGACAGAAGCGCCAAGGTAGTAATGTGCTCCGCAATGGGCCAGGAATCTATGGTCGTTGATGCAATACGTTATGGTGCTCTGGATTTTATAGTTAAACCATTCAAACCTGACAGGATCCTTCAGACAGTGAAAAAAATACTGGGGTAGATTGGACTCCGGGATTCACAATATCCCGGGGTATTGTCGGAGCGCAAAAAACGTGTCGGTCACTGGAGGATATAAATGCCTGATCAACTTAAAGATATAGGAACAATCCTGTTTGCGATTATTACGCTTGTAGGTGTACTAGTTCTCGCTTACCTTACTACTAGATGGCTGAGCAGCAGCTCGCTAGGCCGGCGCGGAAAGGGTATTATAGAGATCTTGGACAGACAGCCTGCAGCTCAGGACAAGAGCTTATTGGTGGTAAGAGTAGGCAAGAAGATCCTACTTGTCGGGGTTTCTTCTCAAAACATAACGAAGCTGACTGAGCTTGACGAAGACGATATTTCGGCAGCAAGCTCTCCTTCGGATCAGGACTTTGCCTCCGCTCTTAAATCTGCTCTGGGCAGGCGACTCGGAGGGAGAAATTGGGAACAGACCGATTCTCAAGATGGGAGTAATACCGGGAGGTACGAGGACAAATGACCAGAGCCAAAGCAGAATCTAGGAGCAAATCTTCTGGTTTGAGCCGAATACAAGGTAGCCGCATCAAGAAGTTTGCTGTCATTTTCCCTGTTGTCTTTCTGGTTACACTTTTGATTAGCTTGAATTTCTTGACGGTTGATGCCGGAGCAGCAGGGATATCCCTCGAAGTCATGCCAGAGGAGGGGGCTGAGGGGACCTTAGGGACAATCGAGGTTCTGTTCCTACTTGTAATTGTGTCGCTGATTCCCTCTATACTGCTCTCAATGACAAGCTTTGTGAGGATCGTGATCGTTCTATCTTTTGTAAGGAATGCCCTCGGGCTGCAGCAGACGCCACCAAACCAAGTATTGATCGGCATTTCCCTGTTCTTAACACTCTTTGTTATGACTCCTACTTTCAAAAGCATAAACGAGGCCGCATACGAACCTTATAAAACCGGAGAGATAACATTTGAAGAGGCAAAAGAGAATGCAGTGCAGCCTATGAAGGCCTTTATGCTTAGGCAGACTCAAAAAAAGGACTTGCAGCTCTTTATTGACATATCGGGCACAGAGTTACCCGAAGTCGCATCAAATGAAGAACTTGTACAGGTTCTAGGTCTGGACGTATTAGTACCATCCTTTCTAACTAGTGAGCTTAAGCGCGCCTTTACGATCGGTTTTCTGCTGTTTCTCCCGTTTCTAATAATCGACATTGTTGTATCGAGCACATTGATGTCTATGGGGATGGTAATGCTTCCGCCCACCACTATTTCACTCCCCTTCAAGATACTTCTGTTTGTACTTGTGGACGGCTGGAGCCTTCTCTTTGGAACGTTGGCTTCAGGATTTCGGTAGTTACTAGAAAAGCGGAGAGGAGGGTTTGCTGTGACCCAAGATCAGGTACTGACTATTATGAAGGAAGCGCTGCTTGTCGCACTTAAGCTTTCGCTGCCCCTTCTTATAGCGAGCATGATAATAGGTCTGATTATTGCGATATTTCAAGCCGCAACCCAAATACATGAGCAAACCCTGACCTTTGTTCCAAAGGTAATTGTGATTGGGCTGATCCTTCTTTTTCTTGGTTCATGGATGACGTCGGTCCTCATCGATTTTATGAGTTATCTGTTTGATATCATGAAGAATTTTGAGGGTGTCCTGTGAGTATTCTTTTTGGAGAGTTACTGACATTGCTGCTGGTATTTGTCAGGATGAGCGGAATAATGTTAACAAACCCGCTATTCACTAGGTCCAACATTCCGATGCAACTTCGGATGACTATAATTTTTGCACTGTCATTGTTACTGTCAACAGCTATGGACGGTGTCGCTATCAGTGAATTATCTAGTGTTGAATATGTTATGGCTGTGTTTCGCGAGATTTTGACGGGTATTACGATCGGAATGGTATTTCAGCTCTTTTATTACTTGCTCATCGGTGCTGGTGATATTATCGATTTTAATATCGGACTCTCTATGTCCAAGGTCTTTGATCCCGGCTCAAACATTCAGATGTCGGTTTCTGGTTCATTTCTGACAGCATTTTTCGTACTCTACATATTCGCATCTGACAGCCATCTTGAGCTGATCAGAGTATTCGCCTCCACGTATAAAATCGTACCGTTGGGGGCAGCGGAGCTTAAGCCGGAGTTATATTTATTCATAGTCGACCTGTTCACTGGCCTGTTCTCTCTGGTGCTCAGACTTGCGATACCCTTTATAGTTGCTCATATATCTCTGGAAGCTGCGCTGGGTATTCTCATGAAGATCGTGCCTCAAATCCATGTTTTTGTACTGAACATTCAGATGAAGCTGATACTTGGCCTGTGTCTTATGTTCCTGTTTGCGGCACCGATTGCAGGATTTGTAGATAACTGTATGTCGATTTTGTTCTCGAGTTACTCAAATGCTCTTAATGTGATTGCACCATCTGACCTATCATAAGCGACGTTTCTGTGACCTAAGGGGGGAGAGAATTGGCAGGTGAGAGAACTGAGAAGGCGACGCCTAAACGAAGACAGGATGAACGGAAAAAGGGCAATATCTTTCAGAGTCGTGAAATTGTCATTGTCGCCTCACTGTTAGTATCATTCTACAGCCTAAAGTTGCTCGGCCCTCACATACTAAAAACCCTTTTCAGTACCACAAGAGAGATATTTATACTGACAGGTGAGCTCGATATAATAACGTTTTCTGATGTTAGAAATATTTTCGTGGATATTATGGTGGTATTCGCTACTACGGTATTGCCACTCCTAATGCTGACCGGGTTGGTTGCTATTGTAGTGACTATGGCTCAAACAAGACTTCTTGTCAGGGTAAAGCCGCTTGGATTCAAGATGGGGAGACTCAGTCCCCTACAGGGCATAAAGAAAATGTTCTCCCTAAAATCGGTAATAGAGATACTAAAATCAATCCTAAAGATTGTCATTATCTCCTACATAATATACAAGACTCTGTTTGATGAAGTCCTGTTGTTACCAAGGCTTATGGACGTCCCGTTTGAAGGCGTGCTTTCACACACAGGAAAACTCATTATGTCTGTGGTTACTGCATCAGCTATAGCTTTTGTCGCAATAGCTGCATTGGATTACCTCTATCAATGGTGGGATTACGAAAGAAACATCAAGATGACAAAGCAGGAAATCAAAGAGGAGTACAAGGAGACAGAGGGGGACCCGCAGATCAAGAGTGCTATAAAGAGCCGTCAGCAGAGCTTGTCCCGGTCTCGCATGATGCAGAATGTTCCGCAGGCTGACGTGGTCATCCGAAATCCAACTCATTATGCGGTTGCAATCAAGTATGACCCCGATGCTGATAGTGCACCTCGTGTTGTTGCAAAGGGTGCAGGCTATCTCGCATTGAGAATAATTGAGGAAGCGGAAAAGCATGGTGTCATTGTTACAGAGAACAGAACTCTTGCACGCGGCCTGTACGAGGCAGTGGAGATAGAACAAGAGATTCCTTCGGAGTTTTATCACGCTGTGGCAGAGACTCTCGTATTTGTATATCGACTCAGAGAGGAAGCTAAGCTTTCGTAGCAGGGCTCTTCACAGATTTGTAGCCATTTCAGTCCGATGTTAATAAGAATCAATAGAAGGGAGTGACTTAGTTGAGGACTTCAAGAGGAATGCTGACAAGCTTTCTCAGCAATATTGTCTCAATATTCGTAATCGTCATCATACTGATGATTATTGTTCCATTGTCTACGGGTATGCTCGATTTTATGTACATACTCAACCTTGCGCTCTCCCTTACTATTCTGCTCGGTACCATGTACATAAAAGAGGCGCTGGAGTTCTCAGTATTTCCATCTCTCCTTCTTATTACAACGCTATTCCGGCTTGCACTTAATGTGGCCTCCACCAGGCTCATATTATTGGAAAACGGTGAAGCCGGTCAGGTTATAAAGACGTTCGGAAACTTCGTTATAGGAAGCAACCCTGTTATCGGTTTCCTGATATTCTTAATCATCGTGATTGCACAGTTTATTATCATTACAAAGGGCTCCGAGCGTGTTGCAGAAGTATCTGCGCGCTTTACCCTAGATGCGATGCCTGGAAAACAGATGGCTATTGATGCAGACCTAAACTCTGGTCTTATCAATGAGGATCAGGCGAGGGAGCGACGGTCCAAAATTCAGAGGGAGGCAGATTTCTTCGGATCGATGGACGGTGCAACAAAGTTTGTAAAGGGCGATGCGATCGTATCGATCTTAATTATGCTAATTAATCTCATCGGTGGTACTATTATCGGGTTTGTAAATAGTATAGGAACCTTTGGAGAGATAATGAACCTCTACCTCAGTGCAACTGTAGGTAACGGGCTTGTGTCACAAATGACGGCCCTCCTCGTTTCGGTGTCTACCGGTATGATGGTTACGCGGTCTGCATCTGAGTCGGACTTGAGCGCAGAGGTTTTCAACCAGTTTCTCTCTCAGCCAACTGCACTAATTACCGGTGGCGTGGCAATTGGAGCATTGATAATAATCCCTGGTTTCCCAGTGATACAACTCGCTGTCGTTTCAGCATCACTCATATCCATTGGAGTTGTTATGAGGAACAGGATGAAACTCTCCCTCGTTGCATCACCACCTGAGAAAACAGAGGTTAGTGAGATTACAAGTGAGGCTGAATACTACAGAGATGTTAATAACATATATACGCTCCTCTCGCTGGAGCAGATAGAATTGGAGTTTGGTTACAGCCTGCTCCCCTTAGTGGACGAGCAATCGGGTGGTAGTTTCATAGACAGGGTTGTAATGCTTAGAAAGCAGTTTACACAGGAAATGGGCTTCGTAATCCCTTCTGTAAAGCTGCGTGACTCAGGTAGACTGAACCCAAACCAATACTCGATAAAGCTAAAGGGTGAGTCGGTTGCAGAGGGTGACATTCTCGTGGACCACTACCTGGCCATAGCCTCTGATGATGTAACAGAAGAGATTGAAGGTATTGAAACAACCGAACCAGCATTTGGGATACCCGCAAAATGGTTCAGTGAGGATAAGCGCATTAAGGCAGAGCTTGCTGGCTACACACTTATCGACCCGACCTCTGTCATCATTACGCATCTATCGGAAGTAATTAAGAGACACATGCATGAGTTGTTGAGTCGTCAGGAAGTAAACACCTTGATCGAGAACCTTAAGAGTACAAATGAAACACTCGTAAATGACACAATTCCTTCGATCGTAAAGACTGCAGACCTCCAGAAGGTTTTGTCCAACCTCTTGCAAGAAGGAATCTCCATACGAGATATGGAGACGATTCTCGAGACAGTGGCCGACTACTTACCGACAGTTAAGGATACCGATCTCGTCACAGAATATGTAAGAGCCGCACTAAAGCGGTCAATTACACGGAAGTATTCCGAGGTGGGCAGAATCAAGGTGGTAACACTCGATGCGGATATTGAGAACAGCATAATGAGCTCTGTTAAGAAGATGGAGACTGGTTCCTACCTCGCAATGGATCCTGAGCAGATGCAGAGCATTGTGCAGGCCACAGTAAATGAGGTAAATAAGGTGCGCGAGCTGGTCGAACATCCAATAGTACTGACATCGCCCATCGTGCGGATTTATTTCAAGAGGCTTATCGACCAGTTCTATCCAAATATAACAGTACTATCGTTTAATGAGATAGATCAAAATGTTCAAATTCAATCACTTGGAAACATAGCAATTGGGATCTAAGAGGCGAAAGGGGTGATGCCTGATGTCAGATCGAGCAGTACTTGTTGATAGACAAGCTCATACTAATAACCAGACGGACGCTGCTGACTTAATGGATAGATATAGGGAGACAGGTGATATTGAGCTTAGAAATGAGCTTATACTTCGATATCAATACATTGCAAGGACTGTCGCCCAGCAAATGAGAGGAATTACCTCAGGGTATGCCGAGGTTGAGGACATTGTCAATCAGGGTGTGCTTACGCTTATTGATTGTGTTGAACGGTATGACCCTGAGAAGGAGGCCAAATTTGAGACCTATGCCTTCCTCCGTGTGCGCGGTGCAATAATCGACTTTGTGAGAAAACAGGACTGGCGGCCAAGAAGGGTCAGGAAGAACGCAAAGGACGTTGCAGCCGCTTATGACCGCCTTTCAAATGAGCTGATGCGTGAGCCCACAGACAAGGAGATTTCCAAGCATCTAGGCATTACCGAGAAAGAGCTGCAAAGACATTACGTCGAGCAGTCCAGAGCACTCGTCCTGTCATTTGAGAACCTTTTGGAGAACGCAGCACAGGCAGAGGTGCTACAATCTACTGGGGACGTAGAGGAACATCCCGAACAGAATCTGTTTAAGAAGGAGCTTGAGAGAGAGCTGGCAGATGCAATAGATTCTCTGACAGAAAGAGAGAGGCTAGTAGTGTCCCTCTACTACTATGAAAACCTCAAGCTCGCCGAAATCGCAGAGGTGTTAGGTGTCAGCGAATCTAGAGTATCTCAGATCCACGCAAAAGCAATTAGTAAAATGACTACCATTATGGACAAGTACATGAAGGGGTGAATAAGATGTTTTCAGGGTATTACACTGCTGCATCAGGTATGCTGACACAACAGCGAACCATTAATGTGCTGGCAAATAATCTGCTTAATGCCGAGACTCCGGGGTTTCGTTCGGAGCGCGTTGTAACAACGACATTTGAGCAGGCGATGGTTAAGAGGATTGAAAATGGGAACTCTGCAGTTATTGGCAGCAGCTCACCGGTAAGAACTATCGAGCAGCTGGTTTCTGACTTTGGGAGCGGAATACTCGAGATTACAGAAAAGCCTTGCGACATTGCAATAGATGGTGAGGGTTACTTCGTCATAGAGGGCACGGACGGGCTTTATCTGACGAGAAACGGCGGTTTCCAACTTGACAGTGAGGGATATCTTGAGCTTTCTGGGATCGGAAGAGTTCTGGGCGAGAGAGGTGCAGTCCATATTGGAAATGCACAGTTCACTGTGTTGCCGGACGGCGGTATATACGATGGAGAGGGCAATTTCATTAATAGAGTTACCATAGCCGCCCCACTTGACATGGCGGCCTTGCAGAGAACAGACAACGGCCTCTACACGGCCGCTGCGGGATTTGATCCGGGCGATGTGCCTCCTCCTGAGGACACTGTCCTAGTACAATATGCTATCGAAAAATCAAACGTAGATTTTAACAGGGAACTGTCCATTATCATGGAAGCCCAGCGAAGTTTCCAAGCATGCAGCACCATTCTTAAAGGTCTGGATGAAATCAATCAGAAGTCTGCCAATCAAATAGCGTCAATATGAGTGGTGGCTGAGCATAAATATAGAAGGGTTGAAAAGTGGCCCAGAAAGAGGTATTATGAATAAGATCTTTCATACCGGTGTTACCGGAATGCGTGCATACCAGAGTAAGATTGACTCCACAGCCAACAATCTGGCAAACATAAATACTGCTGGGTACAAGCCTAATGAGTTAAGGTTTGAGTCTTTACTCTATACAAGTATGGACATCAACACCGAAGATGTCATGGCTGGTAACGGTATAAAGACTTCATCTAGCTCTCTTCAGCTGACCCAGGGATCATTCATCTCTACTGATAACCCGTTGGATCTCGCAATCAAGGGTGAAGGTTTCTTTGCGGTGGAGAGATCGGGCATAAGGGAGTACACTAGGAATGGATCTTTCAGCGTTGAGCACGCAGGAAATCGCGCATATATAGTGACAAATGACGGCGGCAATTTGCTTGATCGAAGAGGCATGCCGCTCGCTTTAGGGTTTAGCGGAGAAACAGGGCAACCGGATTATTCTTCTCTTATCGACATGGTGGGAATATACACCTTCAGCAATCCATACCAGCTTGCACGGACAGCAAGTGGCAGGTTCAGTAGCAACGAGAAGTCAGGTCCTGCTGTACTGTCCGACTATCAGAGAATGGGACAAGATGAAGGCATACTTCAGGGGTTTCTTGAAGCATCATCGGTCTCACTTGGCACGGAGATGACAGAACTTCTTAAAGCACAACGTGCCTTCCAGATAAGCGCTCGTATTGTGCAGACAGCCGACGAGCTAGAGCAGACAGTGAATAATCTCCGCTAATCAGTAAGCAAAAAATCTGGAGGCAGGTAGGTATGGCTTTTAAGGGATACGATCAACTAAATGATATGCAACTGGATGTACTTCGGGAGTTGGGAAATATCGGCGCAGGTAATGCTGCAACATCGCTTTCTTCAATGCTTAATAGGCCTGTAAGTATTACCGTTCCAACAGTAAGGATACTCAATATAAAAGGTGTCACCACAGAACTCGGTGGTCCTGAAAATTTGATAATCGGCCTACTTCTGACACTTGAAGGCGATGTTACAGGCATGATAATGTTCCTAATGCAGCAAGATTTTGCAAAGATGATACTGCAAGGACTGCTTGGAACTGATATCGAGGATGTTACGAATTTAGATGCCATGGGGCATTCTGCTTTGCTTGAGATTTCCAACATAATGGCAGCATCATATGTTAACGCAATATCCCAGATGACAAACCTCCGAATAAATGTCTCGGTTCCGGATATTAGTGTTGATATGGCAGGTGCAATATTGAGTGTTCCGGCTATATATTTTGCCAATATCAGTGACGAGATAATATTTATTGAGGATCGGTTTGAAAGTAACAATGAGAGTGGAATAAGCCACGTTTTGTTGATTCCGGAGGTTGAATCACTGGAGAAAATACTTTCGAACCTCGGAATTGATTTATGAGTAAAAATATAGTTGTCGGAATATCAGAACTGGCAGTCGCCCAAGTGCCAGACATCCTTGTTACATATGCATTGGGCTCCTGTGTAGGAATATGCCTTTACGATAGAGTTGCCCGTGTCGGAGGTCTATCACATATCTTACTACCGTCCAGTAAAGCATCTGTCAGGAACATGGATAAGCTAAAGTTTGCTGATACAGCCATACCTGAGCTGGTTAGACAGATGGAGATGAGCGGGGCAGATCGGAACAGATTAGTTGCGAAAATCGCAGGCGGCGCCAAGATGTTTGCAGCTATTTCAACATCCTCAATTGTAAACATAGGTCAGCGCAATGTAGCTGCAACAAGAGAAGTGTTGGAGGAGCTCCGTATTCCGATAGTAGGAGAGGATGTAGGTGCGGATTACGGTCGGACAATGTATTTTTATACTGAAGACGGACGTGTACGCATTCATTCTGCGAGTCGCGGAGAATGGATTTGGTGAAATACATAGGATTTGTTGGTGAAGGAAAATGAACATCATTAAGAAACTTTTGTCTAAAGTCGAAGCACGGAAAACTACCGCGCGTTATTCGGAAACTGACGGCACATCGGATGCTGTAAGGCTTTCTGAAAGTACTCCTTCCGAGGAAGATAAAGGTGACCTTAGTGAGCTCATAAAGGAAGCTACTGATGCTGTGGTTACGGCCGAAGACGGACCACCAGGTACAGAAGTTGATATTGAATCAAAATCTGATATGTTAAAAAGTGAAGAAGAACCCATAGATGCCGAGGTCGAGCTGAAGGTCTCAGCCGACCACATGCATGTTACCATCCTGTTGCACGAGCCAAAATACGGTGGCGAGCACTTACAACTAGAGGACGTACTTAGTGCACTAGACTCTGAAGGGATCATCTACGGTATAGATAACGAGCTTATTGAAAACAAAGTAAAAAACAGAGAATATGGGAAGATGTTTGTCGGCGCGACCGGCCTTCCTGCAAAGGATGGCGTTGACGGCCGTGTCATTGAAGTTATGCCGAGGTTTAAGACCTTGTCTTTTACAGAAAATGAAAGAGGAGACGTTGACTTTAAGAATCTGAACCTTATAAATCAGGTTGAAAAGGGGACAGTAATCTGCGAGATCGTTCCCCCCGAGGACCCCGTTGACGGAATTGATGTTTACGGGAAGAAGATTGAAGGAAGACCCGGCAAAACAGCCACTGTTCCGACAGGCGAGAATACATCACTGACTGAAGACGGGAGACAGTTAATAGCTTCAAGAGAGGGCAACCTCGTATACTCAAGTGGTCGCTTTTCTGTCAGAGAGAGACTTGAAATTTCGGACAATGTTGACGCTTCCACCGGAAATATCGACTTTTCGGGTGATGTGATTATCAAAGGCTCCGTCCTTGAAGGTTATACTATACGTGCAGGTGGAAATGTTATCGTCTATGGTGTCGTTGAGGGTGCCCGGATATTCGCAGATGGAGATGTTCAATTAATGCAGGGTATCAACGGTATGGGTAAGGGTATTATTGAATCGAAGAAAAACATTCAGTGTCGATATCTTGAGTACTGCACAATAAAGGCGGACGGCTCCATTAAGGCAGAGTATATTCTGCACTCAAATGTATACAGCGGTTCAAGCATAACTGTGACCGGTTCAAGAAGCTCGATTATCGGAGGCATAACCTCTGCTTTTCAGACAATTGAGGTTAAGACGATCGGAAGTAAGACTAACACGTTAACAGAGATAATTATGGGCGCAACGAAAGAGATGATTGAAGAACGTAACAACCTGTCTGAAGAGATTAGAAAGCTTGAGAGGACTATCAATAACTTTGCGCTGGATCTTAGATTTATTGAGAGATGCGTAAAAGAAGGAACTGCCACAGAAAAGCACCGAGAAATTCTACTGAAGATTCAGCGTGAGTATCCAAAAATGAGGGACAGACTTGATGAGTGCAAAACACGATATGATGAACTTGAGGAGATCATATCAAATAGCACGAATAGCCGGCTCACATGCCAACATATATTCCCACCGACACGCATAAGGATTGGCAGTGAATCTATTGTGGTACAGGAGGAACGGTTCCGATGTGATGTATACTACAACGATGGCGAAATAAGCTTTGCATACAGATAAGTAACTTTGCATAGTAACACCCCCAAAAACAAGGTCGATTGTTTTGGGGGTGTTTAGTAGTTGGAACATATGGAGGAAGTTAGTCGTTACTTGACGAATACGGGATCATAAGCTGATTCCAAATCTCATTAACATGCTCAACACTTTCTATATACTTCTGTGACACAAGATTATATGGGATTCGTAGCATACAGGAGTAATTCGTTACTCCCTGCCAGTCGGCTTTTTCATAGTTTCGAACAAGACTGATCAGGGCACCGGACTTTCCCTTGCCGTGCAGCAGAGCATTCTTTATTTCGTCGGATACCGAGAGTTCCTCAAGAGTCACACTAAGCGGAGTCTGAAGCAGGACCCCAAGTGTAGAGAACATGCCCAACAGATAGGCCTCTGAGTTTGTGATAGGCGAATCCGGTATATATTCGTTTAGACCTGAGCAAAAGTTGGCGCGTAAGAATGAGATCCATATGAGCTCGTTCGGTGTGTTGTTGTTCTGACGGAAGCTGAGGAGATAGATCCACTGCTTTAACTGGTTAAGACCGAGCACAATAAGCGCCTGCTTGACAGATTTGACCCTGTTTCGAAGGGCAAAATATGCCGAGTTAACAAGCTTGATAAGCGAAAATGTAAGAGTAACATCCCTCGAAATTATCTCGGTGATTTTGTCAATGTCAGGGTCTTCCTTCGTGACTTCAATGACAAGCTGAAAGAAGTTACTCTGTAGATGGTCTAGACGGTTTACCTGTGAGCTCTGTGTTTCGGCTATAAATGTGCCTTGCTTGAATCGGCACCCAAGTTCGTTCGCTTTTTTTAGTGCCTCAGGAGTATTGACATTATAAGCGATAACTTGCTTATTCAGATTGTACGCTATGTCGATAATATTTCTAACTGTCGCTTCATCTTTGATGTCTGCAAAATCGATCTTAAATATATTGGTAGCGTCTAAAATGGCAAAATATCTGGAATTGAACTCAAATCCTTTGACAGCGATAGGATAG
>FZPS01000200.1_pt68 | contig 41103 bp, 40 predicted proteins | sample 1817821 | NCBI WGS metagenome assembly FZPS01 (sample SAMEA104158645, study PRJEB21678) | metagenome | place: Germany | collected 2015-04-21 | reverse complement strand
ATTAGAATAAATTGTAATTAAATGAATGATTTAGGGTATCGATGTGTAGATACCCTATATTTTTAATCATTTCTCACATTGGTAGTGTCAAGAATTTTGTGTTAATGAAATGAATTAAAGTATTGGAGCTCTCTTTAGTTGTTTCATGCACTCCCGAGTGTCAGACTGTATAGTATATTTTTAGCAGTTGAATCATTGTTAAGCCATAAAATAGAGGGTGAGTAAATTTATGCAAGCGTGCATAAAACCTTATCAAAGGTACCTAATTATATAAAAATAGGTCTTGTAACCCATACAAAATTGAACAGGCCAGCTACCAAAAATAAGAAGGGTAGCTATTTTTTTGCTCACTGATTGTGCAATAATAAAGATGGTTACTTAAGTAAAAAAGGATAATAAGTACATTGAACAAAGATCGCCGTAGAACCTGTAATTTTAATCACGATGAATTTGCTCATCCTTTTTGGTATTCTCGTTTCATTTACTAGTTTTACTGTTGCGTGGTTTTCTAATATCCGTAACGCCCAAGTTCATCTTAGTCATGTCGAAGTTACTGCCCCTGATTTTTTTATAACTGAATATAATGTCTATCCTGTCACAAGTATGACAAAAGGAACGACTACTTCTTCTTTCACTTTTACAAATACAACTGCAACCGAAATGCCAAAATATGATCCTAATGACATTGCTTATTCTCAATATCAAAGAGTGCTTGTTGTACAAATTACTTATGAATATGGAGGTAGCGCGAGTACTGTTTTCGGCGCTAAAACAACAACAACTACTTTTACGACAGGGACAACTGGCACGAATCCTTATGATGATAACTTTACAAGCAAAATATATCAATTTACACCAAGTCCTGGTGTCACGCTTGCAGACTCATGGACAAGCGCGACAATATCGACAACAAATGCCGATGTTGAGTCATTAGTAACAGTTAACCCCACGCCAGTTAAAGCGACAAATACGATGATAACAACAATTTATGCTGGAAGTACGACATTATGGTTTGTTATCGAATATAACGAGAGTGTTATGAATTACATTAATAATGTACGAGCAGCCGAAATTCGTGAAGTCGTATATGTTGATGATGTAATTTATTATATTGGAGATGGAGCCTAAAAATAATTATGCGTGATTTTAAAAAAGTAATATATTTCTCACTCATCACTGTTACTTCTTTTCTCGCGCTTATTATTTCGACAATGGCATTTACCACAACAGCATGGTTCACTACTATTTTACATTTCAACACGCATACAAACGCTAGTTCCATTAGTAATTACTACGCTGGCGGTACGGGCACGGAAACTGATCCATATTTAATTGCTACCCCTCGTCATGTCTACAACTTCTCTTGGCTGCAAAATAGCGGTATTTACCCAACTAAAACATATTTTAAATTATAAAACGATATTAATATGGCGGGTGCTCTTACTGGCTTTGTTGGTAACACTAGTGGGGCAGTACCACCAATTGGCACTGATGACCATCCGTTTTATGGGACGTTTGATGGCAACGGTAAAACAATTAAGAATCTTTGGGTTTCTAGTGACCCCTTAGACTGGAAAGAAAAACCAATTGGTTATGAATACATTGATGTTGGAGCATCTATCGGCTTTTTTGGAAACATCGGTCAATTAAATGATGGCGCGATTATTGGTGAAGCTAATAACTTCTACTTAGAAAATATTGAAATCACAAATAAAGTTGCGGATAGTTATGCTGGCATTGTTGTTGGGCTAGTTAATGGCAATATTCAAGCAGTAGGTGTTAAAAACGCTAAAATGAGTCTTGGCACGACGGCCCACCAAGTTACAAGTGAATATGTCTTAATTGGTAAATTAGGGCCAAATGTTGAATGGCTTGATGTCCCAGCGGATAATATCGGTGGTAACTTACTAATTGACCCTAACCGCGAACAAACTGTGCATAATAGCATTTATTATCCTAATGTCGTCCAAGCCCCTGATTCTATTATTGGCCGTGCTTATTATGTTGGGGATGCAATATTGCTTAGCACTAATATTAATCAAAATAACTCGAAATTTTTAAAATTTACACAAACGGTGACGGTTAATCCTAACGCTAACCAAGTTGTGCGTACTGATGCAGCACCGATGGTTCAACTTACTGCTGCTAATTATTCACAGTATGTTACTGATCATTACTGGCAACGAATTCAAGACATTTATTCGCGTAGTCGTGTGCGTAGTGTAATGTTTGGTAGTACTCCTAATCCCCTTTACGCCCCCGCGATAAATGCCCAAGGGCAATGGAATTATCCGGTTAATTTACCCGCGGAAGCACTAGCGCCTAATGCCCCGCGTAATACGATTTGTTTTAAACCGCTGACGGGCGGGACTTCTGGGCTCTCCTTCTTCCGCAGTAACCAAGGTGGTGATCAAGAATGTATTTCTGTTTATCACTATAAACGCGTTAATAATCAAATTACCAACCTAAAAGAAACACGATTTGCGATTATTAAAGGTACACTTGGTAACCGCGAAGGTGTTTATATTGACTTTGTTATCCCGCAATCAATGGCCGCAGAAGGTTATGAATTTGTTGTTGGTATTTCTAGTTACTTACCCGCTACAAGTGCTGGTTTTATGTACCTGTCACTCTCTGGTACTGACCAAAGTGGTGGCGATAATAATGCCCAAGTGCAAAGTGTTGATTTTACTTATTATACGAGTGCCGGTACATTTGAAGATTTAACTGACCCAAATTATGTACCAAAGAAAGTACACTTTGATTTTGATGGCGTTTATAACGGCAATGCTTACTTTAATATGCTTGATTATCCTAGTAATGACGGCAAAGTATATTTTTATTATGATCCAAATTTTGTCATTACAAATAACTTAACAGGCACTGTTGGTGTAAAAACTTCCACTTACAACTCTACAACCTTCCCACCACGGCAAGAGACATCTCCATAAATTAATAGTATTATCGTTTTACTTTCGAACTTTTAATTAGTGTGATAAAGTAAACCACTAATTATTTTTTTAATTAGGAATCACTTTATTTCGTTATATGTATATAATTATTAGGAGGTAAAAAAATATGGATTACGAAACAAGAAATCGAATGAACGATGAGAAAAAATATGTTGTAATTGTAGAACGCCTAGCGCGTCGTGGCGTCAATGAAATGGATATCGCTAAAATTACTTATAAATTACAAACCCAATATATCCCAGACTTAGAAATGGACATATGTCTCGATCACGTTAAGCGTGTATTAAAAAAGCGTGAAGTACAAAACGCTATTTTAACTGGTTTAGAGCTTGATACACTTGCGGAGAAGGGCATGCTTAGTGAACCTTTACAAACGATTATTGCTAGCGATTATGGGCTTTATGGCATTGATGAAATCTTAGCGTTATCAATCGTTAATGTCTATGGTTCAATTGGTTCCACTAACTTTGGTTATGTCGATAAAGTAAAGCCAGGCATTATTGGTGAATTAGATAAGAAAACAAATGGTAAAGTCGTTAATACATTCCTTGATGATATCGTTGGCGCTATTGCGGCTGCGGCCGCTAGTTCGATTGCGCATAAATACGCTGATGCGGACTTTGATACTGAACTTTATAAAAAGCAATAATCACAAAACAAAACACGAAAAAAGCCCGATTCAATCGGGCTTTTCATTAACTCCAAGTTAAATGTACGCTAAGATTACTCCTGCGACAATAAAAGCAACAGCTATAATGATATATGGTAAGTAATAACGATCTTTTTTAAGTCGTTCTTGGCGTTTACCTTCAACATATTCACTAGCGGTTTTCATGCCATCAAGTGACTTTTCTTTAGTACCTTGGAAGATGCGCGAGATACTGTAGGACACTAAGTCAAAAGTGCCAGCATCTCTTACTAATCTTAAGAGAAATAAGAATAAGACAACAACTCCTGGAATAAACGTTGCATCGCTAAATCCGCGAGTTGAATAATCCTTGCGTAACACAAGAATTAAAGTCGCGGCAATTAATGTAACTCCGCTTAAAACTAGCCACATAATTAAGCGATTGCGTTTTGTTTTATCCATCGTTATTTTTTCGGCTTGTCGGCTTTAGCTTTAGCAGTGCTTTTCGCTTTGGGCTTCGCTGCTTTTTTGGGTTCAGCCTTTGGCTCCGCCTTCTTTTTAGCGGCTCTAGCCGCTTCTTTTTTGGCTTCTGCTTCTGCTTTTTTATCTAACTCTTTAATTTCTTCGCGATAACGTTCCATTTCCTCACTATTTGCTAAGACAAAGTGACCTGGTAAGATTTCTTGTAGTGTTGGTTTTTCTTCACGATAATCGTGAGCGGTAAACGGGTTATATAAAATCCGTTCACGGGTTTTTTCACTATAAGGATCTGGTTTTGGAATGGCGCTTAGGAGTGCTTTTGTATATGGATGTAATGGGTGTTTAAATAACTCATCACTCGTTGTTAATTCAACAATATTACCATAATACATAACTGCAATCCGGTCACAGAAATATTTAACAACACTTAAGTCGTGAGCGATAAAGAGAATCGTTAAGCCAAGTTCATCACGTAAGTCGTTAAGTAAGTTAATAATTTGTGCGCGAATCGAAACGTCAAGCGCACTGACTGGTTCGTCGGCAATAATGAATTCAGGATTCATAATCAGCGCTCTAGCAATCCCAATCCGTTGCCGTTGACCACCACTAAATTCGTGCGGGTACCGCGAAGCATAGTCGCTAATTAATCCAACCTTTTCTAAGGATTCGATAACTTTCTTCGAGTTTTCAGCGCGGTCTTTCATCCCTTGAATTTGGAGACCTTCTTGAATAATATCTTCAACAGTCATCCGAGGGTTAAGACTATCAATTGGATCTTGGAAAATCATTTGCATCTTATTCATGATACTTGTATCAACATGTTTCATATCATAGTTAATTTGTGCAATCTTTTCTTTTTGTGTCGAGACGATATCCGCAAGTTTTGCCTTTAAGTCAGCAATAACTTCGTTTGTTGCTGTTTTAAGTTCACTAACACGCAAGTCATAAGCTTCTTTTGCTTTAACGGCAAATACTTTTGTCTCTGCCGCAAGTTCTTCTTTGACTGTTGGTGAAAGATTTTTATCACCAACTTTAATAACTGCTTTTAATTCTAAAACACGTTTACTATCTTTATCATGTTCCTTAACAAAAGCTTTTTTAATTTTTTCAAACTTATTTGTTTCACGTTTAAGTTGACCTTCATACTTTTTATTAATTTCCGCAACGATAATATCATTATCATCTTGACTATCGTCACTACGGTCACGGAGTTCTTCTTTAAGTGCTTGTTTTAAGTCACGAACTTTAGTTTTATAGTTATATTCATCAGTGGCAAATGTATTTTTGCGTTCTCTAATTGTCACTAAAAGGGCAGCAAACTCACGCTTAGCAGCGGCTAGTTCTGGTGAACTTCTTGCTAAAATATCAAGTTCAGCATCTTTAATTTGTTGTTTAAGTTCAGCTTTTTCCCGCTTAATATCAGCGCGTAATACTTTACGCAGCCGTTTAATTTCACGTCTAGTGCGAATTGTTTTCCATTTAATTTCTTTTTCGTTCCAGCGTGAACCAGCGTTAATACGGTAGCCTTTAAAATAAATGCTCCCACTTGTGACGTCATATAGTTTAATAATCGAACGTCCGGTTGTTGTTTTACCACAGCCAGATTCCCCGACTAAACCAAAGACTTCACCTTTTTTAATATCAAAGGAAATATCATGAACAGCTTTTGTGCGTAATTTATTAGCACCGCGTCCCGAAGTAAAGAATTGTTTTAAATGCCGTACACTAAGAATAATATCTTGATCGACAAGTTCTTGTTTAAATGTTACTTCACGTCTTTTACGTTTTTTAAGCATCAAACTCTCCTCCTTTCCCCGCTCTTTCAAGTGAAATGCGAATTCGTTCGGAAACGATTTTTGGCATTTCGACTTTTGGTGCACGTGGATCAAGTAACCATGTCCGTGCGTAGTGCGTTTCACTTACTTTGAAGTACGGTGGTTCTTCAATAAAGTCGACTGCCATTGCGTATTTAGAACGTGGGGCAAAAGCATCACCCTTAGGTGGGTAAACCATGTTCGGTGGTGTACCAGGAATTGCTTCAAGCCGTTCTTTTGTATCAACGTCAGGAATACTTGAGAGTAATGCCCAAGTATACGGATGTTTTGGATTGTAGAAGATTTCTTCAACTTTACCATATTCGACAATTCGGCCCGCATACATCACGGCGACGCGGTCCGCCATATTGGCGACAACACCGAGGTCGTGCGTAATAAAGATAACGGATAATTGCCGTTCGCGTTTAAGTCTTAAAATAAGTTCTAAGATTTGCGCTTGAATTGTAACGTCAAGCGCTGTTGTGGGCTCGTCACAAATTAAGATGTCAGGATTTTGAATTAAGGCAATCGCAATAACAATCCGTTGCCGCATCCCACCACTAAATTCAAATGGGTACTGACGGAAGCGTCGGGCAGCATTAGGAATACCGACCTCTTCCATAACTTTAACGGCCATATCGTGTGCGACTTGTTTTGTCACTCTTGTTTTATCGATATAGTTACGTTTTGCAGCAATTAACGCCTCTTTTAATTCTTTACGACGCTCTTCGTTTTTCGTAGCGCGGAGTTCAGCGCGTAATGTATCGCGTTCTTTTTTATACTCAGCTTTAATTTCTTTGTGATAAGCTTTTACTTCTGCTTTAGCTTTCTTTTGCGCAACTTTGAGTTTAGCTTTAAGTTCGGTTAAAACTGGTTTACTTTCTGCTTTCACGCGTCTAACAAGCGCACGATGTTCTAAATCAGCAGCTTTTTCTTCTTCAATTAAAGCGTCTAACTTAGCGCGTTTTTCTTCTTTCGTTAATGCTTTGTCAGCGCGAATATCTTGTGCTTTAAATTTATTACCGACTTTTAAGTTACGAAGTTTAAAGGCACTAGTATCGATTTCATCACGGAATTTTGTGACAGCGTTACGATAAGCAACATTTTCTTCATAAATCAAGTCTTCATACATTAATTTAAGCTTATTACCATTAATAATAATCGCTTCAGTAATTTGTTTACCAATACGCATCAAAGGATTTAAGCTTGAGAGTGGGTCTTGGAAAATCATTCCAATCTTTTTCCCACGAATACGGTGGAATTCTTCTTCACTGACTTTCGTTAAGTCTTCACCACCATACATTATTCTGCCACCTTCAACACGACCATTAACCGCTAAAATGCCCACCATCGTTTTAGCAGATACGCTCTTACCTGAGCCACTTTCACCAACGATGGCGAGAACTTCACCACGATAGAGTTCAAAACTTACCCCACGAACAGCGTGCAACCGGCCATAGTCAGTACTAAAGGAAATCGATAAGTCTTCAACTTTGATGACTACTTCTTTATCTGTATGTTTCATTATTCGACTCCTTTCAATGATGGGTTAAATGCATCACGAAGTCCGTTACCAAAGAGGTTAAAGGAAATCATGAGTAAAGCGATAATAAGTGAACCGGTAACAATTAAGTATGGATCAGTATAAATGTATGCTTGGACTTCACTGAGCGCGACCCCAAGACTTGTTAAGCCTTGTAACCCAAGCCCTAAGTAACTAATCGTCGCTTCACTAAAGATGATACCTGGAATCATCATGACGGCACCGGTCACAATTGGACCAATGGAGTTAGGTAAGATGTGCTTGAAAATTAAGCGACTATCTTTCGCCCCAAGTGTCCTACTTGCTAAAACATATTCTCGGCGTTTATAACGATAGAATTGACTACGCGTTACACTTGCCGTGCCGATCCAGCCTGTGAGAATAAGCGCTAAAAGGAAGACGCCAAAGTTATTCCCTAAGTGTAAGATTGTTAAGGTCATAATAATGATCCACGGTACCCCACCTAAGATTTCCGTAAAGCGTTCCATTAAAATATCAACTGTTCCGCCGTAGTAACCACTGATGGCACCCCAGACTAAACCGATAAAAATATTAATAGCGGCAGCACTAAAGCCTAAAATTAAGGATGTGCGTAAACCGTTAAAGACAATCTTAAAGAAATCTTGACCACGTTGATTCGTGCCAAAAAGGAAGAATGGTTCACGTGTGTAACCCATTTCCCGATAACGAGAAACAACGACATCATAGTTATATACATAAATTGTTGTCATCCCAGCTTTAACTGTTTGCCGTGGATGGGCAAAAGTAATTTCGCGATATTGTGATGTTTTGTCGTTTACAACTTCAAATGTATCCATCACGATTTGATAGTTAAAATCTGGTTTTGTATGATCGCTATGGGCCGGATCAAGGTCAAATTTAACTTTGCCATCACGACGGGCATTTAGTAAATCACTAATCCCAATGATACGATTAACTTCACCATAAACTGCTTTATAGTAATCGTATTCAAAACTAGCGCGAATGACACGACCTTCATAGAGCATTTGATTACCAGAAATAACTGTTTGATAGCGATATGGTATTTTTTCTTTATCACTTCGGCGTAGTAATAATTCATTCGCATCAGTGTAGTTATGTAGTTCAAAAGGATTTTCTTCAGCAGTAGTCGTTACCGCTAATTTATTTAAATATAATTGCGCGCGCGTACCATCTGGACTATTAGTTGCGGGCACATAAACACCAATTTGTACAGTGAATTCATCTTCTAATATCGCTGCAGGACGACTAGATAATACTACATCACTTAAATTAGTAGTAAAAGTACCATATTTCATACTTTGTTCTTGTAATACGACTAGTGTCGCATCACTGTTAGGACCGTTATAATACACAAGCACATAAATTTCGTAGTTATTATCACGATTAAGTTCAGTATCAGTTACAATCTCTAAATAATAATCATTAAGAGCAAAGTCTGCAGTAATTTTATTCGTTTGAATACCAGTAGCGAAACTGCTTCTATCACTAGAAATAAGCACTTTTCCGCCTGATGCGTATGGCGAAGCGAAGTTAGTGGTACCCTCGGTTAATTTTACTTCACCAACAATTGCTTCGTTATCGTAACCTACTGGATGATGTTTAGTTTCATCTTCATCAGTCGCATCATAAATGATGTTTTCAACATAGCGGCGACCGTTTAATACTGAAGTATTTTGAAAACCAGGCCACCTTGGTGGTAAGAAGCGATAATCTTCTTGCGAAGTAACGATATCGTTTTTATTAAAGATTGGCACAAATAACGCTAAAAGAATTAAAATGCCAATAATCACACCAGCGACAACACTTGATTTGTTTTTAACAAAACGCCTCATTGCGTCTTTAAAATATGTTGTCGGTTTAGTTTCAAATTTTAAGTCATGAATCTTTTCGTCTTGTTGAACAAACACGAAATCTTTTTCAGTAATTAATTGTTTCTTTTCACTCATTATTTTCGTGCCCCCATTCTAATTCTTGGGTCAACAATGCCGTAACTTAAGTCCACTAGTAATCCGGCAAAAAGACCAATTGTTGTATAAAGTGCCATGTCAACCATGACAACGTTATAGTCTTTATTTGTAATTGCTGTTACAAATAAGCTACCAATCCCGGGAATTCCGTATAATGCTTCAAGAATCATTGATCCTGATAAAATTCCAATAAATTGACCAATAATCATTGGCACAATTGGCACTAAACTATTACGTAAAGCGTGACGAATAACGGTTTGGCGTTTTGTTAAACCTTTCGTCCTTGCTAAAAGTAAGAATTCACTAGACATAATTTCCGTTAATTCAGCACGTGTATAACGAGTAAAGCCAGCGATAGTACCAAAGGATAACGCCATTACTGGAATGACATATGCTTTAGCTTGCATTTGCCACGATAAGCCTTCTGGCGGCCATTGTGATGGCAACCATTCTAATTTGTAAGCAAAGAATAGCATCAGGAATGTAATAAACACGAAAGACGGAATTGAGATAAAAATCATAACTCCAGTCGAGATAATGTGGTCCGGAAGTTTATTTTTTTGTAAAGCGGCAATAATACCAAACAAAAATCCTAACGGAACCGAAACAAAGAGAGCAATTATATTTAACTTCATTGACACTGGAAGTTTACGTGCGATGATTTCAATCGCTGGCACATTCCGTTCAAGCCGTGAAGATACACCCCAGTCCCAGCGTGTAATGACATTACGAAGCCAACTTAAGTATTGGCGCATCACGGGCACTTGGTTGTAATAATATAATTTGCCACCGTCGTTAACAGTAACATCGACTGTTTGGCCTGGCATTAATGGTCCTTGAACTTGTACCATGTAGCCAAGGCGTACTTGGGTGTTGTAATACCTGAGTTGGTCTGGTGCTAATCCAATCGGTCGATCCATCGGTAAGAGTTTCATTAAAATAAATGTTAAGCTTAAAATAATGAACGCTGTGACAAACACAAGACCGACACGTTTTAGTATATATTTTCCCACAATTTAACCTCCTCTTATATAGGATTAAACATAGAAACATTGCCAGCGTTGGCTGGCAATGTCCATGTTTAGTAATTATAGCAAACTAATATTAGTTTGTATTTTTAACTGATAATAATTGTACCAATTAATTATTCACCAGCAGGTGCTTCTGGTGCAAACGATGACCAGTATAATTCGTAAATGTTAGCACGATATTCTGGTATACCTTTATAGGTGTGAATGGTTGAAATGTAGATATCCATATAGTAAGCATCTTCTGGAACGCTAATGCCTTCCGCCACTACAGTCCACGCACCATTTTCAAATGTTGTAGCTGGGAGTGGAACGATGCTTTGGAATTCACCCTCGCTGTTATAGAAGACTAAGGCTAAGAAGCCACCAGTTTCTTCTTTAGTACCATCCGGGTCAGGTGTAATGACATATTCACCAGCTGGGTCAACATAATATGTACCTTGAGCAACAAAGTCATATTTGGTTGGGTCAGCTTCGTTGAAGCCAAAGTCTAAACCTTTGAGTGAGAATGATGGAACGGTTTTACCTTCTTCAATGATGGTTAAGCCAAGTGTACTTTCTAAGAGTGCGTCATATGAATAACGTTCTCCTTTGAAGACGAGTCCACCAACTTCGTATGAATTGTATGTATGACCAGTGTCATGACCCCATGAGAGGGTAAAGCCACTACGGTTGTCACTACAAAGAGTTAACATGAATGATAATGGATCTAAGGTGTTACCACCGATACTTCCGAAGGCGAAGTCAAATTCACCAAACATCATTGCATAGTATGCGTCCATCCAGTTTTGGGTTGCAAATAATTCAATGTCTAATTTGAATCCTTCGACTGCGTCGTTAAAGGCAGCTTCGATCATCCGTTTGAGTGGTCCGCCTTCGTCAACGGTTTGTTGGACAGTTTGGAAGTGAATACGTGGGCTAATAACGGTTGGGTTTTCAGCGGTTCCACGTGTATATTTACCTTCCGCGACTAAATCGTTCATTGCTTTGTTGAAGAGTTGGCCAGCAGCTTCTTTGTTAAAGCCATTTGTTTCAGTTGAACGGCCTTCAAGGACGGCTTGACCTTCTTCACTAACACGCCATGACACACCACTTTCTGGGTCAATCATGTATGCTTCACTGAAGAAGCCCAATGCTGGACGGCTACCAGTGGTATCAGCAAGTTGGTCACGATTTAATGAATAATAGACACCATTTAAGAAGTCTAAGTTGGACATGACTGGTTTGAGTTCCCATTCGCCACCTGGAGCGATTGAGCCTTCTTCACCAAATAATTCATTCCAACGTTCTTGGTTGGCAGCGTTAACTTGAAGTTTCCAAGTAGTGTCACCTTTGGTTTGACGTGCGCGTTCATCATTACGGTATTCTTTTAAGTAACTTGCAGGAACACCCGCGCTATGTAAGTTGTTTGCTAAGAATTGTTGGAAAGCAGTGTTGCTATCATCTAATATTGTAAAGACATAACCTTCGTGGGTATAGCGGTCTGCTTCAATCCAAAGTGGGTTTTTCTTAAAGACGACTTGTTTGTCTTTTTCCCAGATTTCAAGGTTGTAAACACCAAGTGATAAGGTGTTGTCGATATCAGCCTTACCATAGTTTTCAACACCGACTTTGTCGATGAATGATTGTGGGATAGGCATGAATAAACCTGATGCTAAGTTGTACATCGCATAGAATGGTGATTTGGCTGAATTGAATTCAAATTCCATAGCTTGTTCGGCAACATTAAGTTTAATACCTTGTACGCGTTCAATGCTACGTTCGCCAACTGGTTTTTGTAATTCTTCAGCGACACCAACGAATCCGCTGTCTTTTGACGCTAAGTCAGTTCCGCGGAACCATCCGGTTTCAACCATGAGTTTGAATGGGACTAAGTAGTCTTCTAATTTGACTTCTAAGCCAGCAAATTCACTGTGGACACCTAAAGTGTTATATTTTAAGTCTCCACCAACTTTAAGAGGAACTCTCCACTTGGTAGCAGTACCAGTGGCTTCGTCAAAGTTTAAAGGAATTGGACGTTCGACGTCATTTGCGAGTAATGGATACCATTCATATCCTGTCTTATCCGCATTAAATTTTGTACCCCAATATCCTGAAGAGATAAGAGAGTGGAGGTCACCAGTAACGGATTCTTGTGAGTCCATATAGTTAATGGTACCTGGATCTTGACTAGTCCAAGTATGGTAGTACTTTGCACGTTCTGGAGCAACTTGTGATCCTGTAAGTGGTGCAAGAATTTCGGCTTCACCAACCCCGAATCCATAACCAACGACATAGTCGTCTGCTGGCATTTTGAGGTCGCTTGAGTAAAGCACGACAGCACTGTTGTCACGATAAGGAATACCACCGATGAATGTATCAAGGGCGTAACTTTCAAGAAGTGTTAAAATATCCTTACGATCTTTGATAGCAGCAGGATTTTCCCCAGCGAATGTTCTAACGCCACTAACGGCTGGAACAGTTTCGACTAAGACGTCTTCGCTGCTAACTTCTGATGGTGCTTCTACAGATGAGCTTGGCTTTTTACAACCGCTTAATGCGACTAATCCGAGAAGTCCAACGATTAACAGTTTTTTCTTTTTCATAAAACTTTCTCCTTTCTTATAGTTTTCTAGGTTTATTATACATAGTACATTTAGATTGCCAAGAAATAGGATGAAAATATTTTCATGATAACGCTTACACTTGTTCCAAATTTGAAAAAATACGTGTTTTTTACCAAATTTAGTGAATATTTATAAAATAAAAGCCCCTTTAAAATAGGGACAATTAATACTAATTGTTGGATAAATCGATGAAGTCAACAGTTTTTATTTATTATCTGAATCGATTTCTTCATTAGTGGTGTCGTCATTACTAGCAGGCGCTTTTTCATCAACGACTTTTTGTTCTGCTTCCACGGCAGTAAGTGCAGCGTATTCTTGTTCACGAACTTTTAAAACTTGTGTAATGTAAGTTTTTGTTTGTTCGGGAAGATTTGGATTTTTAATAATTTCACGTAATTCAACAATGGCAAAACGAAGAATTTGTTCGCGTTTTTTCTCCATAACTGAATGATATAAATAAAAGGTAAAACGCGTAGTAAATGGTAAAGCGATAGTTAACACAACTAAACCAAGTAATTCAGCTTGTAAGAAAAGCGGACCATGCGGATTAATGGCTTGTAGTAAGAAATATCCGCCAACATTAAATAAAGTATATAGCGAAAAGACAATTAAAACAATCCCTGTTTGAACACGGCGTAAACTACTTTTAGTTTCAGCGTCACCTACAAAAGTATTGCGAAGCACAATAAAGCTCGTTGTTGGACGATGTTCAATAAATATCGATAAGTAAATATTAAAAACACCTTTTACTATGATAAAGATAAGGCCGAGTGTTGCCACAAGGTTATATGCAAGTATTTGACTTGGTATATAAGGTTCGAGCAATAATTCTATTTTTGTTACTAAAACATTTAATGCGTCTGGTGTAGATGTTCCTTGAAACTCTAACATTAAGTTAAACATTTGATCGTACACAGGCTTATCAAAGAAATAAATGAAGAGTGTCATTCCTAATCCAGCTATAAACATTCCGACCAAAAAGTAAATAAGGAAGACGACAACATTTCGTAAATTAAATATATGGCGTAATCTTCCGCTGCGGTAAGTGTTTTTAAACAAATCAAAATACGCTCGACTATTACGTGGCGCTGGTGCACCAGACTCAATAAGTGCTGTGTATTCTGAAAATACAACAATTAGTGGAAAGATAACGAACACTAGCAAAATCGCTCCAAATAGCGCTAATTCGGTGGAATTTAAATATACTGTTACAAAGCTAAATGCTAAAAAGGCTAACGTTAATAATAAATAGCTTTTAATAGAACGCCGTTCGCGTTTATAGCGTTTAAATACTGTACGAAATGTTACCGATTTTTGCGCCATTTTCGTCCTCTTTTTTTGTGTAGATTTAGTTCATCAAATTCATGAACCCGCTTCAACAAATCTTCTGGATTAAGCGGGGCAATATCTCTACTCTCAATTTTTAAAATAAGTTTCATAAAATCACGAGTATCTATGACAAAGTTTGAACTATCATTAACTTCCAAATCAGTGATTTTCGTATCTTTACTCACGAGTGTAATAGCAATAAAAATGGCATGATCAAGCGATGTTCTAAGGCTTAGTTTTTCCACTAATTTTTTATTTTTTAAAAGCGGACTATCAACCATAATTTCTTGTCCCTTTTTATCTTTTAAAATCCACTTGGAATCTTGAGCGTTTCCAGTTAAAACACCCTTAAATAAGTAATCATTAATGACATAAATATACTTATTACCAAAAAGCATGTGATCAATAAATAAAGATTCATTTGAAACAAGTTGAATCTCTAGTTTATTAATCAAATAATAATCGTAATACACCGCTGTTTTACGCACTACAGGATAAAAATATCGCAATAATGCAAAGCGTTGTAAAATCTTTTTTCTGAAGAAAAGAAAAATATTGACTAGTGCAAATAGCACTAGCACAACCGCTAGCGCTAATATCACATATTCCTTAACGCCAAAAACAGCAAATAACATAATTATTCTTCAGCAATTTCTAGGGCAACACGAATCATTTTTTCTAAACCGGTTTGCCGCTCTTCAACAGTTGCTTTTTTGGAATGATCAATAAAGCTATCAGTAACTGTTAAAAGGCATAGTGCTTTCTTTTTAAGTTTAGCAGCGGTTGTATAGAGCGCATATGATTCCATTTCCACACCTAATACACCAAGGTTCGCCCATTTTTTCCATGAATTTGGGTCATTATCATAAAATATGTCAGCGCTTAAAATATTGCCGACATGAACATTAATGCCAGAAGCGTTTGCAACTTCTTTAGCCTTAACTGCTAAATCAAAATCGCCAATCGCACTAAAAGTTCCACCCAAAAGATTGAATTGAGCAGCCCAATTAGAGTCAGTACAACTGCCAATTGCGACGATAATATCAAATAAATCAACTTCCGGTTGATAAGTGCCGCATGTTCCAACACGCATGATAGTTTCAACACCATAATATGTGTAGAGTTCATGACAATAAATGCCAATGGAAGGTAAACCCATCCCACTTGCCATAACTGATACTCTTTTTCCTTTATAATATCCGGTATAACCAAAAATATTACGAACATCAGTTACTCTTTTAACATCAGTAAGAAAAGTGTTTGCAATCCATTCAGCCCGCTTTGGATCGCCTGGCATTAATACAGTTTTAGCAAAATCTCCTTTTTTTGCATTAATGTGAGGTGTGCCCATATAATTATCTCCTTTAATTTTATTTTTTATTATAGCATTTATGCGCTCCACGTGGTACGAGTATATGCTAATCAAAAATAGTTTTGTCATGAAGCGCGGCATTGATCATTCGTTCAACTTCATGTTTTGTAACTTTATGTGAAAGTGGCGGCAAGTTATAAGGATCAACCCATTTTACGGTAAGTATTTCATGGTCATGTTCCCCAATAAACTCAACAAACTCAGCTTTAAACACTAAAACATATTCCGGCACAGAGGTAGGAGTTTTAAAAGGTGTGCGATGCAAAAAGGCCACAATCCCCATAATTTTAATTTTTGCTCCAGCTTCTTCAGTTGTTTCTTTTAAGATGGCTTCAGTTGGGCTATCATATAAATCTGCCCATCCTCCAGGCAACGAAAAACCCCCGTCTTCCTTTTCTTGAACCATTAATAATTGGCCTTCTTTATTAAAAATGATAGCGCGAACGCTAATATTTGGTGTTGGATAAATATCTCTTTTGAAATAATTATTTCGCTCTAAATTCACTGCTTGCAGATCTTCAAGTAATGAAAGCGTCATTTGTTCAATTTCAATATAATTTTTCTTTGCGTACGGGTCGGTTGTATATAATAATCCAATCTTAGCGATTGATTGTACTTTAATAAGAAAATCATAAAGGTTTTTACTATCCATAATAAATTTAGTATAACATACTAGTTTAAAGTGATGGCTTACTATGAATAATAATTTAACTACTTTTTATGTATAATAAGAATAGGAGGCGCCTTATGTATAAATGGAATGATTTTAAAAAGATTACAGCTGTTACTTCAAAACGGACTGGCGGGTTTTCAACCGGAGATTTTTCTTCATTAAATCTAGCACTACACGTTGGTGATGATAAAGAAACAGTTTTTAAAAATAGAGAATGCTTTTTCGGCAAAAAAGAAGTGATGATGGCACCTAAAAATAGTGTGTTTGTTGCTCAAAATCATAGTACGATCGTTAAAAAGGTAACTTTTAAAGATGCTGGACGCGGTTTTTATGATTTTAATGATGGAATTAAAGCTGATGCTCTCTATACTGATGAACCTGGACTTAATCTTGCTATTTATCACGCTGATTGTGTACCAGTTTTTATTTATGTGCCAACACATAACATCGTAGGGATTATTCACGCTGGTGAACAAGGAAGTGTCGGCAATATTACTGGTATTCTCGTTCGTAAATTATTCCTTGAAGGTGTTAAACCTGAAGAAGTTTATGCACACATTGGACCAAGCGCAAGCATGGGTCATCGTGTAATTACAAAAGAGCGTGCCTTTGAACTTGCTGCGTTAGGTGGTGATATCATCAAGGCAATAAAGGCAACTGAACCTCAATATTTCATTGATCTACCACTACTTAATACCTTGCAGCTTCGCACGCTTGGTGTACCACTTAGTAATATTACTTACAGCAATATTTGTACATATGAAAATAACGACGAGTACTACTCCTATGCAAGGAATAAAGTAACAGGTCGTAATATTTCTTTTATTCGTTTAAACTAATTATTTTAATTTTTCTAATCGCTTTAAAACTGGTTTAGGTACGAGGCTACTTACATCAACGCCTCCGCTAACCATCTCTTTAATTGTGCTACTAGAAATAAATGTAAATTCTTGTTTAGCCATTAAAAAGACTGATTCCACGCCAGAATTAATAAAACTATTTGCACTATTGATTTGGAACTCATATTCAAAGTCTATGGCGGCGCGTAACCCACGAATCAGGGCGTATGCCCCTACTTTTTCTGCATAATGTATAGTTAAACCAGTTGTTGAATCAACTTTAACATTTGGATTACCATTTATTGATTCTCTAATCATCGCTTTTCGTTCTTCCACCGAAAATGTTGGCTTTTTAGCGGGATTGTCTGCAACTAGAACAATGACATTATCAAATATTTTTAACGCTCGATTCAAAATATCAATATGCCCATTTGTAATCGGATCAAAACTCCCTGGATATATAGCTATTAATTTCATAATTCACCTCTAATTATGGTAACGTGTGTCAACCCATATTTATACTTTTTTATTTTAGCATTATTTATCACTCCTGCATATTCTTTATCTGTTTCTAATACAAGAGTGTAACTATTTGTTAATATTTTAGCTTTGAAAACATTATTAATAATTTCGTCAATGTCATAACGGTAGGGTGGGTCAATAATAACAATAGAAACGGAATTAGGCTTAATCTTCGCTAAAGCACTCTTATAATCTTCAAAATATAAATTATAAGGCTCTTCAATCATTTGTAAGTTTCCAGTTAATACATCATATGTTTTACTATCATTTTCACAGAAAATACCATGAGCAGCGCCACGGGAGATTGCTTCAATACCAAGTGCCCCAGTACCGGCAAATAAATCAAGAACTGTCTTGCCGTTTATATAATCACCCACTGCTGAAAAAATTGCTTCTTTCACACGGTCTTTTGTTGTTCGTGTTTTCTCGTCAAAAAGGGCAATAAGGTGGCGATGTCGATACTTTCCAGCAATTACTCGTCCTTTAGCAAGCATTTAATCTCCTTTTTTATTCCCACTGCATTTGTCAGTTCTTCTGTGATATTTTTATACATTTTATTAACAAGATTATATTGCTTGTTGTAGCGTTTTACCAGTGGTTCATTATCTAAAACATACTTTAATTTATAAAGAGTACTGCATTTTGCTTTAACCGCTTTATTTTCTAAATCACACGACTCAAGCAAACTATTAATCTCTTCTTGCAAGGCGTCATATTGCTCAATCAGTGCCTTAACTGTGCTATCTTTTAGCATTGCTTTTTCATATTCTTTCAAAAGTAAAACACTTGGATGCTCTTCAAGATTCTGATGTAAATCAAGCGCTAATTCATATAGTTTTTGGTTCATAAACTAATTATACAAGAAATGATGAATTATCATATAGCGTTAATACTCACTTGTTAACACAAATGTGTTAAAATATTTCCGGAGTTAAAAGAATGCTGAAAATATTTAAAGATAGTGATCCCTTATTACGCAAAAGAGCCGAACAAGTTTCGCTCCCACTTTCAGATTCTGATCGAGAACTCGCCCTTGCAATGCTTGAGCATTTAAAGGAAAGCCAAGACCCGCTTTTTGCTGAGGAACATAACTTACGACCAGGAGTAGGTTTAGCTGCTCCACAAGTTGGGGAGAGTAAACAAATTATTGTCGTTCATATCCCCCGTGGTAAAACTGAAAGATTAACATATGTTCTCGCAAATCCGATTATTATATCTTCTTCTGTGCGCCGTGCATATTTACGCAGCGGTGAAGGCTGTTTATCAGTGGACGAAGACCATCCTGGTCATGTATATCGTCATTACAAAATAAGAGTAAAAGCTTTTGATATCTTAAACAACGAAGAAGTCGAAATAAATACTTTTGGTTATCCTGCTATCGTATTGCAACATGAGATTGATCATCTCCATGGTGTCTTATTTTATGACCGGATTAATGAGGAAAACAAAGTTCGATATCCGGACGCTCTCTCTTTGTAGAGACTTTTAAATTTACATTTAATTATTAATTTGGCATAATAAATAAGATATTGATCTATATATTTAATAATTCTAGGAGATAATTATGGCTATTAATTCAAAATTTGAAATGCCGGTTTCTATTTATGCCCTTGGTGGTTTAGGTGAGGTCGGTAAAAACATGTATGTTTTTGAAGATGAAAAAAACATCCTACTTTTTGACGCTGGTGTATTATTCCCCGAACAAGATTTACCTGGTATTGATTATGTTATTCCTGATTTTGCCTATTTACGCGATAATGCACGCAAAATAAAAGCACTTTTTATTACTCACGGTCACGAAGACCATATTGGGGCAATCCCGTTTCTAGTTCAGGTTGTACCAGTACCTGTTATTTATGCACCCCCACTAGCAGCAGCGCTCATTCGTCATAAATTACAAATGATGCGTATTAAGACACCCGTTAACATTGTCGAATACGATGGCGATACAGTAGTAAAATTTGGTAGTATGACTGTTAGTTTCTTTGCCGTGACACACTCTATCCCTGATTGTTACGGATTTTGTGTTGATACTGAACATGGCCGTGTTGTTGGGACTGGCGACTTCAAGATTGACCTAACACCAATTGGGCGCCAAATGGATTTAGGTAAAATTGCTGAACTTGGTAATGAAGGTGTTGATCTCTTTTTAAGTGATTCGACGAATGCCGAACATGAAGGTTTTACCCCAAGTGAAAGAACCGTCATCAGTGCTATTAATGAAATCTTTGCAAACACAAGTGGACGACTAATTATTTCTACATTCTCAAGTAACATCAGTCGTATCCAACAAATTGTCGAAGCAACAGTTAATTATAGGCGTAAAATCATTATTATTGGTCGTTCAATGGAACGCGTTGTTTCTGCTTCTCGCGACTTAGGATATATTAAAATTCCTGACGCTAGTATTGTCGATGTAGGTAAGTCATCAACACTAAAACCAGAAGAAACAGTCGTGCTTTGTACTGGTTCACAAGGTGAACCGATGGCAGCACTTTCGCGTATTGCCGATGGTACCCATAAAGATATTAGTATTATTCCAGGTGATACTGTCGTATTTAGTAGTTCACCAATTCCCGGTAATAGCGTCGGGATTGACCGCATTGTTAACCAATTAACTAGACTTGGAGCGACAGTTTTAACAAACAGTATTTTACGTAATATTCATAGTTCTGGTCACCCTTCGCAAGAAGAATTAAAACTAATGTTGCGCCTTGTGCGTCCAAAATATTTCATGCCAGTTCACGGTGAATATCGGATGCTGAAACTACATGCCGAACTTGCAGCAAAGGTCGGTGTTCCCCTTGAAAACTCTTTCGTACTAAAAAACGGTGAAACTTTAGAATTACGTAATGGCAAAGTAACACGTGGTCGTTCTTTCCCAGTCGCCGATATTTATATTGATGGTAATTCTACCGAAGGCATGAGTAAAGCGGTCCTAACTGACAGACGACAATTAAATCAAGACGGGATGGTCGCCGTGCTTATTGCTGTTGATCCAAAGAAAAATGAACTTTTAGTGCCTGTTGAAATTTATAGTCGCGGCTTTATTAATTGGAGTATTTCTAATTTATTACCAGATGCCGAAAAGCATATTAACAAAGTATTAAAGCGCCACTATGCTGAAAAAGTAACAACTTTTGGTGAAGTTAAAAACATCGTTAAGGATGAGCTCGAACCATTCTTTTATGACAAAACTGGTCGTAAACCAATGATTATTCCCGTCATCATGAGTAAAGGAATTTAGTATGTTCATCCTAGCGTCAAAGTCACCGCGCCGCCAAGAATTATTTAAATTAATTATCGATGATTTTGCAATTATCGTCCCCGATATTGATGAAAATATTCCGGTTAGCATTAAAAGCGACATCGCTAAAATAATTTCTAAATTTAAGGCTTATCATATTAAGGCAAAGTACCCTGAAGCTACTATTTTAGCGTGCGATACAATTGTGGTCATTGACGGTGAACTACTTGGTAAACCAAAAGACGAAGATGACGCTAGAAGGATGCTCACTAAATTAAGTGGGCGCAAACACCATGTTATCAGTGGCTTCACACTCGTTAGTCCCGAATTTGAAATAAACAAAAATGTTGTTACTGAAGTATATTTCAACACTTTAAGTCCTGAGCTTATTGAAGCATATATAAAAAGCGGCTCACCATTTGATAAAGCGGGAGCCTATGGTATTCAAGACGAAGAATTTAAGCTTGTCCGTGAAATTAAAGGTAGTTACTATAATGTTATGGGGCTACCGGTAGAAGAATTACGCAAGTTCATCAAAAAGTGATGCGACTTCTTTATTCACGAGTAAAACAAGTTTTGCTTGCATAACAATTACACGGTCGACACCGTGTTTTTTTAATTCTTCAATGTTTGCAAGCGACTTATCCGCAAGTGATACTGTTAAACGCGAACCGCGTAACGCTATTTCTTTAATATTATCTTCACCACCTAAAAGTGTAATAATTTCTAATTTTGAAATGCTTGGTTCAACACTTTTTGTACCCTTTTTAGGTAAACGCGGAATAACTAAAATTAATATGATTAAAAAGACAATTGCTAAAAATACAACAAAAGCTAAATACACACCATATTGCTGCAAAAACTCACTAAATGTCATGTTTACCTCCTAAAAAAGATTCATTTAATATACGGGAATAAGGACGGTTTTGACGATGAACTATTGTTATTTTTTTATTACTAAGACTCACTTTAACACTAAAAGGTATGTCACTTAATTTCTTGGTAAAAGCGTCATAACCAAAATATGTATTGGCATTTTTCCCGTTGAACACTAACACATCTTTTTCACCAATAATAAGCGGGTTAACAAGTGGCCGAAATGCACTGTTTGCAATCGGTGCTATTTTTGTGTATTCAAGTAATTCTAAATTACGATTAATCACAGCGCCGCCAATTGATTTATTGTAACCCGTACTGCCAAGCTGCGTAGCAACTAACACCCCATTACCACGATACATTTCTAGATGTTCATCATTTAAATAAACATCAAGCACAAGTGTGTGATGAACATTTTCAATCCGCACTTCGTTGACCGCATAAAAGTTACGCTTCTTATTATTTTGGGTAATTTCTGCTTTTACTAAGCGATAAGCATTAGTGTTTAGTTCTTCTTTAATAATGTTATCTAAAAGATTGTTAATATCTTCCGGACGGAAATCAGCAAAGAATCCAAGTGAACCAGTATGAATGCCAACAAACTTAATATGTTTAACTTTAGTGAGATAGCGATGGACTGCTTTTAAAAATGTTCCGTCACCCCCAACACTAAAGACAAAGTCAGGATTAACTTCATCAATCAAAAAGCCTTTTTGTAGTGCAAGTTCACATAAACTTTTACTTACACTAAGACTCTTTTCATCTTCACGCACAATTACATTAATTTTAAGGGCCATAACTTTATAAATCTTCGTTTATATTGTATCATATTGATAGAAAGAGGTAATTACTATGGCCACGAGTATTGAAATTGAAGCAAAAGCACTACTGACGAAGAAAGATTATAACAAAGTATTAAAACACTTTAAGCTAGATGTTGTTGATGGTTATATTCAGAAAAATTATTATATTGATACTGAAAATAAAGATTTGCGCAAACTAGGATTAAGTCTCCGTGTTCGCCGCTTAAATGGATACGTTATTTCTTTTAAACTACCGATGGCGGAAGGATTACTTGAAAAAACGCAAACATTAAGCCGTGAACAATTTGAAGATTTTGAAACTCATGGTAAATTCCCTGAAGGCGATATTAGTGACTTTATCGAAAGTTTATATATTAGTCCAAGTGATTTAAAGATTATTGCTACTTTAACAACATTACGCATTGAGCAAGAATATGAAGACCTAACTTTAGCGATCGATGAAAATCGTTATGGTGAACTACAAGACTTTGAACTTGAGATGGAAGCAACATCGATGAAAAAAGCCCAATATCTGCTCAAAAAAGTATGTGAAGAAGTTGGGATTGATTATAAAGAAAACCTTGTAAGCAAACAAAAAAGAGCAATGGATGCTCTTTCTGCAGTTTAATAAAATAAATAAACCTTATTTAGTAGGACAATCGTCATCAAGACATATTTCGGTGTCTTCATTTTGTTGACGGACACCCATCATTAATTCCGCTTCCATTTGGGCGCGTCTTTCACGTGGGATAAATGCCATGATTTCTTCACTATTGTAGCCAACTTGAATCCGATTAGTATCAACCATAATCGGTCTTTTTAATACGGACGGATTATCTTTAATAAATTGCACTAATTCACTCATTGTTAAGTCATTAACATCAATATTTTTTTCTTTAATAACTTTACTACGAGTGCTGATAATATCATCAGTGCCGTTTTCCGACTTATATAAGATTTCTTTAAGTTCGGCTTCACTAAGTGAAGCAGAGAAGATGTTATGTTCTTCATATGGGATTTGTTGCTCATCAAACCATTGCTTAACCTTACGACATGACGAACAACTTGGTGATGTATAAATTTTAATCATATTCAGGACCTCCTTGTTCCGCGTATTAATATAACTTATTTACTATGTAAAAGCAATACCTGAAATGAATTTTAATTAATTTTTGACAATGTATGCGCTTAGTTGACTATAAAAATAATATAGATTATAATTTTTAAGATTAAAAGGAGTAATTATGCGAGTATTAAGTGGAATTAAACCAACCGGAAAACTAACACTTGGTAACTACATTGGGGCGTTAAAAAACTTCTCCCAATATCAAAGTGACCATGAAGTTTTCATATTCATTGCCGACTTACACGCCTTAACGCTGCCGATAGACCCTGATGAGTTACGCAATAATACAAAGTTATTAGCAGCCTTCTATCTAGCAGCCGGGCTTGATCCCAATAAAGTAACAATATTTAAACAAAGTGATGTTAGTGCTCACGCTGAATTAAATGCGATCCTACAAAACTATTTATATATGGGTGAACTTAGTCGTATGACTCAATTTAAAGAAAAAAGTCAATCAATGGATCATAGCGGTATTGGCTTAGGTTTATTTGCCTACCCCGTCTTAATGGCTAGCGATATTTTACTTTATGAGGCTAATATCGTGCCGGTCGGCGAAGACCAAATTCAACATATTGAAATTACACGCGACCTAGTTGTGCGCTTTAATAACCGGTACGGAAAAGTTTTAGTAATGCCCGAGCCACAAGTAACGCGTGTCGGTAAACGCATTATGTCACTAAGTGACCCGAGTGTTAAAATGAGCAAAAGCGAAAGCGGTAAAGGTGATATATATCTAACTGATGACTTAAAAACAATGCGCAAGAAAATTATGAGCGCTGTTACTGATTCCGGTAGTGAAATTTATGTTGATGAAGAAAATAAACCTGGGATTACAAATTTACTTACAATTTACGCTGCGCTAACTGATAAAAGCCTTGAATCATGCGCTGCGCAATTTAAAGATTACCGTTATGGCGACTTTAAAAAAGAAGTCGCTAATGTTGTTATTGATACACTTGGTCCTTTCCAAGCAAAAGCAATGTCTTTTCTTGAAAGCGGGGAAGTTGATCGCGTCCTAAGTGAAGGAGCAAAAAAAGCAACAGTTATCGCTAATAAAACATTAGTGAAAGTAAAGAAAGCAGTAGGACTTTTATGAATAAAGACAAATATTTAATTGCCATTGATCTTGATGGCACACTCTTAACTGATGATAAAAAAATCACCCCTAAAACTCGTAACTATCTAAACACCCTTCATGATGAAGGACATTTAATTGTCATCGCCACTGGACGACCATTTCGCGCCGCGTATGGTTTTCAACAACAATTAGGAGTAAACGGGCCACTTGTTACATATAACGGCTCTTTAACATCTAATCCACATGATGCTTCATTCCCAACACGCACACGGAAATTTGATCGCTTTGCGCTTAAAGATATGGTTGACGCTATCGGGTTTGATGCCTTAGATAATTTAATGATTGAAACTGAACATGTTATTTATTTATTACATGAAGATGAAGCCCTTAATAATTTCTTCTGGAATGATCGTGAACGCATAATTTATGGTAACCCCTTCTTACATTTAAACGAAGACCCTTTAGCGCTTATATTCTTATTTAAAAATACTGATCCTGAATATAAAAAGGAAGTATCGCGTATTGTCGAATCATTCCCTGATTTACATATTCGTTTCTGGAATTTAGAAGGTTATGCAGAATTATGGATTGGCGAAAGCACAAAAAAAGACGGGCTTGAACACATTGCTAACTTTTATAATTTCCCACAAAAGCGCATCATTGCTTTTGGCGACGCATCTAATGATAAAGAAATGCTAGCGTGGGCAAATTATGGTGTGTGGATGAAAAACGGTGTACCAAGTGTTGAAGCTTACGCAAATATGAAAACAACTGAAGATAATAATAATGATGGTATCGTAAGCACCTTACAAAAAATTATAAAGTAAAGCGAACTTTAATATCAGCTTCAAGAAGCGTAAGTAAATCTTGCGCTTCTTTTTCATTTTCAGTAATAATACCGTAATAAATTTTGCACTTTGGTTCAGTACCACTTGGGCGAATCGAAATCGTTGTGCCCCCTTCAAGGTGATAACGAATGACATTACTCTTTGGTAATGTTAAAGTTGTTGTTTCGCCACTTGTCACACTTTTACTAGTTAAATAATCATCGTAGCGTAAAATATTTAACCCACCAATCGTGACGGGCGGGTTATCACGTAATCGTTTTAAGATTTCTTGCATTTCACTTTGACCGGCAGCACCTGGGAAAGCTACTGACTTAGTAACATCAAAGTGATAACCATATTTTTTGTAAAGTTCATCTAAAACTTCACCAAGTGTCTTGCCTTGTAAGTAATAATATAAAGCCATTTCACTATAAAGGACAATTGCTTGTATCGCATCTTTATCACGGACAAATGGAGCGGCGAGTAACCCGTAACTTTCTTCAAAACCAAAGAAGAAATTATCTTCGTTTTTACTGTCATCCTCGGCAATTTGTGCCCCAATGAACTTAAAGCCAGTTAAAAATTCTTTAACTTTTAAACCATAACTTTCCGCTACTTCGTTAGCAAGACTACTACTTACAATTGTCGTGTATAAGTATTTTCCTTTAATATCTTTGCCTAGTTCAATATTCGTTTTACATAAGTAATCTAAAAGTAGCGCTGCACTTTGATTACCTGTTAAATAATCAAAATCGCCTTTCTTATTTTTAGCTACAATCCCTAAACGATCAGCGTCAGGATCAGTCGTAATAATTAAATGCGCACCATATGCTCTAGCGTATTTAATTGCTTCGCTGTAGGCTGCTTTTTCTTCGGGATTAGGACTTTTTGTGCCGGAAAAATTCGGGTCTGGTTCCATTTGTTCGGTAACAGGAATAACATTATAGCCAATAACATTAAGCGCCCGCATTCCAAGTTTTCTCCCCGTGCCATGCTGCGGTGAAAAGACAATTTTAAAGTCCTTCTTCGGTAAGTCGCGGCGTAATTGTATTTTCATTACTTTTGAGTAATAAGTTAATTCAACATCATCACTTAAAAGTATATATCCATTAACTTTGTCATCGATTTTTATATCTAAATAGTCAGGTAGCGTTTTTAATTCGGCAATTAATAAATCAACTTTTTCCGGTGTAAGTTGTGCACCTGTATCGTCATAAACTTTAAAGCCGTTATAGTTTTTTGGGTTATGCGAAGCGGTAATCATTATTCCGCCTGCTGCATTTAAATGCCGCACTGCATAACTTAGTAATGGTGTAGGTTTTAATTCATCAAACACGAAGGTTTTAATTCCTAGACTGCGCAATGTTTTCATTGATTCTTCCGTAAATTCTTCACTCATATGACGGTTATCATGGGCAATAACAATCCCGCGTTCTTTAGCGTTTCTCACATGTTTAATCACATATAAACCAAAGCCATATGCCGCTTTACGAATCGTAAAAATATTAATTCTATTTGTACCCGCGCCTAAAATTCCGCGCATTCCCGCTGTGCCAAACTCGGCATTTTGATAAAAGGCGTCTGTTTTAGCTTTCGCGCTCATCTTTTTTAACTCGCTAACAAGTTTTTTAGGCATTTCAGGGTGTTTTAACCATTTTTCATACAGTGCATCAATGTTTTGCATAATTTAATCTCCTAACATTTCTAATAAATAAGCCGTGTTATCGGCAATAAATTCATGACCATTTAAATAATCAAGTGGGGCTGGTAGTGCAGTGAACTCTACCTTATAAGCGTTTAAAGAAAGTGGTCCTTGTTCGGTACTACTACCGTATTTAGTGTCACCAACAAGCGGATGACCAATCGCCTTAAAATGCGCTCTTATTTGGTGTTGGCGCCCCGTTAAAAGCTGCGCTTCCACATATGTTTTAGTGCGTCCTTTTTTCTTAACTACATAATGAGTTATAGCTTTTTGACCTTCACTAGCAGGAATCGTTTGCCCATTCTCCCTTTTTAAAGGGAGTTCAATCGCTCCTTCATCCTTTTTTAGTGTACCATAAACAACTAAACGATATAAACGAATAACTTCATCTTCTTGCGTAAATGCATTTGCCAGTATTTGATGGACACTTTGCTTCTTACTAAAAATAACAACACCACTTGTATCACGATCAATACGGCTGACGGGCGAAGGGATATAACCGCGCCGCAGCGGGTCAAATTCACCACGATCATAAAGGTAAGTTAACACAATATTAGTTAAGGTTAATTCATTTTCAAATTCAGTACCGTGCACTAAAAGTCCTGTATCTTTATTAACCACTAAAATATTTTCATCTTCATAAATTATGTTAAGTGGTCGTCTTATTTTCGTAAAAGTATAAGGCACAATAAATTCTTCAACTTGCGCTTCTGTTAGAAAAATGACGACGGTGTCGTCTTCATTTAATATGTAAGCAGCATCACTCTTCTTATTATTTACTCTAATATCTTTTTTACGAATTAATTTATAAATAAAACTCTGCGGGGCATTAGGCATAATCTTTTTTAAATACTTATCAAGACGTTGATTAGCCTCAATGTCACTAATGATGAATGTTAGTTTCTCCATACTTTAATTTTACCAAATATCAGTGCGCATATGGTAAAATTAGACAATGAAAACGAGGGCAAATGTTTAAAAAAGAAGGCTTTGCTGAACCTGCGGGACTCTTTAGTCTTAGTCACCTCGGATTGGTGCTCTTTTTTGGGACGCTTGCAGTGCTTTTTTATGCATTAACGAAAAAATGGACAAAAGCGCAAGTGATGCGTTTCTTTAAGATATATAGTCTTGTATTAATAGCGTTAGAAATATTTAAAATAATTTGGAATATCGTAAATTATGGCACTAGTGCTGAGAGTTTAAATCGGTTTATCCCGCTTTATTATTGCTCCATTTTTCTCTATGCTTTTGTAATTGTTGCATTTACCAAAGGTAAAATTCAAAAGGCGGCTTATACTTGGATAATGTATGGCGGACTTGCTTCAGGTTTAGCCTTTTTAATATATCCTTCTAGTTCGCTTTTGTTTTATCCTTTCTACCACTTCTTATGTTTGCATTCTATCTTATTCCATATGAATTTTATCTTAATTGGTTTTTTAATCTTCCGTCATGAACTCTACACTCCAAATGTTAAAGACTTTTGGTACTTTGTGAGCTTTTCACTCGTATTTATGTCACTAGCGGTAATCTTAAATAAAGTGTTAGGCACTAATTTAATGTTCTTTGAAAAACCTTTAGCGATCCTTCCGTTTGAAACATTAAACGAATGGTCACCACTCTTTTTCCAATCCTTAATCTTTATTCTGCAATTATTTGGACCTTTTATTGGCACACACTTTGTCTTTTATCTCTTTAGTCGTTTCACTCCATTTAAAATATATAAAAGGAATGAAGAAAACTTAACTACAAATAATGACAACATATAATTAAATTTGCTATAATAACCGCACTGCTGGAGAAATACCCAAGAGGCTGAAGGGGCTGGCTTGGAAAGCTAGTAGGTCTGTCACAGGACGCGAGGGTTCAAATCCCTCTTTCTCCGCCAGATAAGTAAATTAGTCCGCATCATAGTCGGACTTTTTTATAAATGTAATAAAGCGTTACCAATATTATTAAATTCAACTAACAATATAAGTTTATTTGTTAACATAAAAAGGGAAAATAAATTTCTAGATACCCCTCAAGGTAAAATAATATAAATTAAGGAGACGCTTTTACTATGGATTATGATGTGATTATTGTCGGTGCTGGACCAGCAGGTTATTTCTGTGCTTATGAATTAACTGAAAAACGTCCAAACCTCAAAGTTTTATTAATTGAGAAGGGACGAGCCATTAATACTCGCTCATGTCCAATTTTAAAAGGATTAATTGATAAATGTCCGATTAATAAAGAAGGCTTTCAAGAATGTTATCCGTCTTGCTCAATCACTTGTGGCTTTGGTGGTGCTGGAGCCTATTCTGATGGCAAATTTAATATCACTAGTGAATTTGGTGGTTGGATGCAAGATTATTTAGAAAGAGAAGAATTGCTCGACCTTATCAACTATGTTGATAGTATTAATTTAAAATTTGGCGCTAGTAATGAAATCACTGATCCCTATACGAACAAAGTTAAAGAAATTGAACTCCGTGCGATGAGTGTGGGTGTTCGCTTACTCCGTAGTAAAGTAAGACACTTAGGCACTGAAGAAAACTTTAAAATATTAGGCCGTATTTTTAAACATTTACAAAAGAAAGTTACAATGTTATTTGAAACTGATGTTGTGGAAATAATCACTGAAAATAATGAGATTCGTGGTGTAGTTACAAAAGACAACGAGCAATTTACTGCCCCTAAAGTATTACTCGCGGTTGGACGAGAAGGTAGTAAATGGCTCGACACTATTTTAGAAAAGCGCGGCATCAAAATGGATCAAACCCAAGTTGATATCGGTGTCCGCGTCGAATGTAATGACTTAATTATGGAAGAAATCAATAAACATCTTTATGAAGGTAAATTTGTCTATCGTACTTCTACTGGTAATACAGTCCGCACCTTTTGTTCAAATCCAAGTGGGCATGTCGTTATGGAAAATTATAACGGCGTCATAAATGTTAATGGGCACTCTTATAAAGATGAGGCATTTCGATCAGAAAATACAAACTTTGCACTACTTGTGTCACACCACTTTGCTGAACCATTTAATAAACCAAATGAATATGCCGTTAAAGTATCTTCACTGGCAAATCAACTCGCTTGTGGTTCAGTCTTAGTGCAAAAGTTTGGTGACTTATTACTAGGAAGACGCACCACAGTCAAACGCTTAAACGAAGGCTTTATGCGGCCAACATTAAAAGAGGCAGTGCCTGGCGACTTAGCGCTTTGTTTACCACATAAAACACTGCAATCAATTATTGAAATGATTCGTGTGCTCGATAAAATTACTCCAGGTATTGCGACAGAGCATACACTACTTTACGGTGTTGAAGCCAAGTATTACAGTGCCCGTCCAGAAATGACTACTGAATTTGAAACAAAAGCTATTAAAGGCTTATATTTAGGCGGCGACGGTGCTGGACTTACTCGCGGCTTAGCGCAAGCTGGAGCATGTGGCGTTTATATTGCTCGTAATATGTTAAAGGAATTAAAGTAAGATGCGGAAAGTAGGTACAAGTGCACGCGGTATTCGTTGTCCCATTATTCGCAGTGGAGATGACTTGGCGCAAGTTGTCGTTAATAGTGTATTAGAAGCCGCAAAAGCGGAAGGATTTACTCTTCGTGATCGTGATATTATCGGTATCACTGAGTCACTCCTTGCGCGCTCACAAGGAAATTATGCTTCAATTGACGCTATTGCATCGGAAATTAAAGCAAAGTTCCCAGGCGGAGAATTAGGAGTTATCTTCCCGATTCTTTCTCGTAATCGTTTTGCAACATTACTTAAAGGGATTGCGCGTGGCGCAAAGAAAATTTATTTAATGCTTTCTTACCCGCGCGATGAAGTCGGTAATGCGCTTCTAAGTGAAGCACTCATTGAAAAAGCTGGGGTTAATCCTTACACTGATATTTTAACAGTGCCAGAATATCGTAAACTCTTCGGCTATCCAAAACATGAATTTACCGGCATTGATTATGTTGAACTCTATACAGACATTGTGGAGCAAGAAAGCTGCAAAATTGAATTAATTTTTGCAAATCACGCCCAAATGATTCTAAATTACACAAAACATGTCTTAACGTGTGATGTTCATACCCGTCAAGATTCAAAACATAAATTAAAGGTCGCGGGAGCTGAAACAATTTACGGATTGGATGATTTATTGACTACGCCACAACTAGGAGAAAAAGGATTTAATCCGCAATATGGGCTCCTTGGTTCAAATAAAGCCACAGACGACTCGATTAAACTTTTTCCGCGTGACGGACAACCTGTTGTCGAAAAAATTCAACAAATGTTACTAACAAAAACAGGCAAACATATTGAAGTTTTAATTTATGGCGATGGTGCTTTTAAAGATCCACAAGGACATATTTGGGAACTAGCAGATCCTGTAGTGTCACCATTTTTCACTCCTGGATTAAGCGGCACACCTAGCGAAGTAAAACTAAAATATCTCGCTGATAACGATTTTAAAAATTTAACGGGCGCTGAACTTACTAAAGCAATTGCCGCTTCAATTAAAGCTAAACCAAAAGACCTTGTAGGCACTAAGGCGACGCTAGGTACTACCCCACGTCAAATAACTGACCTTGTTGGATCACTTTGTGATTTAGTAAGTGGTTCTGGTGATAAAGGCACACCAGTTGTGTTAATTCAAGGTTATTTTGATAATTACACAGATAATTAATTATTTTTTATAAACTTCTTCTTTCAATACACCGATAACTGGCAAGTTACGATATTTTTCATCATAATCTAAACCGTAACCAACAACAAATTCATTACCGATAGTTGTCCCAATATACTTTGGCGTATAATCAATTACGCGACCACTTGGTTTATCAAGTAGTGTACACACTTCAATCGAACTAGCGTTACGCTTTTTAAAGAGGTCAATTACCATTTTTAATGTGCGGCTGCTATCAATAATATCGTCAACAATTAAGACATGCTTGTTAGTGATATCAACTTCAATATCCTTACGGAAGACTAGTTCGCCTTGTGTCGTGCCACCAAAATAAGATTCAACACGAATAAAGTCGATGATAAGTGGCAAATTAATTTTCTTAATTAAATCCATCATAAACGGGGCGCCGCCCTTTAAATTGCCAATCATCACTAAATCTTTACCCTTATAATCCTTTTCGATCCGTGCTGAAACACGATTAATAATTTCCGTAATTTCTGCTTCAGTCACTAATACTTTTTCTAAATCCTTCATCATAATCATGACCTCAAATATAATTTATTTGATGCTGGGACACTCTCTTCAGTAACATTAATTCCTAGTTGTTTTAAAACTTGACGATCGCGTTTATCAAGGAGCACAGAAGAGTGCGCTTGTGCTCCTTTTAATTTTTCAATTTGCTTAAGCGCAAGATCCGATAACGGATTCATCGGCGCTTGGATTGCTAGAGAAATCAATGTATCGTTTAAATTAAGCACTGAATCGTTAATCGCACTTATTTCTTTTTTCAGCGCTTCAATTGGTTCGATAAGATTTGGGGAAATAAGCGGAATTTCATCATTAATATTCGCTAAATATTTAACTGAATTTAAGAATAATGCAGCGGCAGGGCTTAAAAGTTTTGATGTTTTTGCTGTAATAATTTTGCCGTCATTAAGCACTAAAGCCATACACGGGACATGTGTTTCATCGGCCTTTTTAAGGGCAGGCAATACACATTTACGATCAGTTTCAACAATGCCTAATTTATTCATAATCATCCGGATTTTATCAAGACTACTAGCGGTATATTTATCAAGGAAGAGGTTTTTTTGCGCTGAATAAAAACGGCGAATAACTTCCTCTTTACACGCGGCGGTAATCGCTTCTTCATCCCCAAGCGCAAAGCCAACCATATTGACGCCCATCATTGTCGGTGATTCATAGGGCGTTTCACCATACATCTTCTCAAAAATAGCTTTTAACACAGGGAAAGCGTCAACATCACGATTGTAATTTGTCGCTTTAACATTAAATTTATCTAAGTAATAAGGATCAATAACATTAAAGTCACCTAAATCAACAGTCGCTGCTTCATAGGCTAAGTTAAGCGGGTGATTAAGCGGTAAATTCCAGATTGGGAATGTTTCATATTTTGCATATCCCGCTCTTATACCGTTTTTATTATCGTGATAGAGTTGCGATAAACATGTCGCGAGTTTCCCACTTCCTGAACCAGGTGCAGTAACAACCACAAGCGGACGCGTTGTTTCGACATATTCATTACGACCTAACCCGTCTTCACTAAATATCTTTTCTAAGTTATGCGGATAGTCTTCAATCACGTAATGTTTATATGTCTTAATATTATTTCTCGCTAGTTTTTTGATAAAAGCATTCGTGACAATTGATTCACTAAAAAAGGAAAAGACAACACCACAAACGGCGATATCTTTAGTGCGAAATTCATCGATTAACCGTTCAACTTCACCTTGATAAGAGATATTATTATCACTGCCAATTTTATTAGCGACAATGTCATTAGTGTTGACAACAATAATTACTTCAATTTGCTCTTTTAAACTTGAGAAAATTTCAAGTTTACCGCTTGGATGAAACCCAGGTAAAACACGAGCAGCGTGATTATCTTCAATAAGTTTGCCACCAAATTCGAGATAAAGTTTATTATCAAACAATTTAATCCGCTTTAAAATTTCGCGTTTTTGAATAGTTAAATAATGTTCATAATCAAAAGCAATCATAAACTTTAACTCCTTTTATTCTTCGGTATTACTAAACATTTCGTAGACAATCGTGAGTGATTTGCCTGAATTAATATGTTCTATTGCTTTCGCAATCATCAGCGCAAGAGAAAGGACGGTTAGCGGTTTTCCCTTCATATGTTCCGGTGTTGGAATTGAGTCAGTAACGACAATTTCTTTAAAGATGTTATCTTCATATAATTTAACTTCCGCTCCTGGTGAAAAAACACCATGCGTTGCCGCAATGCGAACAGACTTCGCACCATGTTCTAAAAGGGCGATTGCACCTGCGCGTGAACTACCACCTGTATCGATAATATCATCAATCACTAGACAATGTTTACCTTTAACATCACCAATAACATGACTTATAGTCGCTTCATTTGGTTTTGGCCGCCTTTTATCAATAATCGCTAGTGGTTTATTTAAAAACTCTGCCACTCTGCGCGCCCGCGCCATTCCGCCATGATCAGGAGAGACAATTACCCAATCATCATCAACTTTATCTTTAAAGTACTTTGCTAAAAAAGGAATAGCGGTCATTTCATCGACTAAACATGTAAAGAATCCTTGAATTTGCGGGGCGTGTAAATCAATTACGACAACACGATCAATTCCAGCAGCGTGAATTAAATCCGCGACAAGCCGACCAGTAATTGGTTGACGTGGTTTATTTTTACGGTCTTGTCTAGCGTAGCCAAAATAAGGCATCACAACATTTATTGATTTGGCTGAAGCTCTTTTTAAAGCATCAGCGAAAATGAGAATTTCCATCAATCGTTCATTTACTGGTTTACAAGTAGATTGAATCACATAACAATTTTTCCCGCGGAATGAACTTGTAGGTTCACAAAGTGTTTCCCCATCTGCAAAATGTGTGACAATAGCTTCAGAAACATTTACTCCTAAAATCTTTGCTACTTCACGCGTTAATTCTTTATTGGCTGTTAATGAAAATATACAAGCATCTTTACTAAAGCTCATAATCTCTACCTAGTTCCAAAAATCCGGTCACCAGCATCACCAAGTCCGGGGATGATGTAACCATGTTCATTTAATTTTTCATCAATTGCGGCGACATAAATATGAACATCGGGGTGCGCTATGCTCACGCGTTCAATCCCAAGCGGGCTCGCCACAAGTGTTGCCATCCGAATATTGTTATAACCACGAGCTTTAATCGCATCAATCGAGGCTATTGCGGTCCCACCAGTTGCTAACATTGGGTCAACTAACACTACCAGCGGATTATCGACTTTTGGTAATTTAAAATAATATTCATGTGGTTCTAATGTTTTTTCATCACGGTATATACCAATATGACCAATTCTAGCAGTAGGTATCATATTTCTAATGCCGTCAACCATTCCAACCCCCGCTCTTAAGATTGGAACTAGAATAATCTTATTATCTAACTTAATTTTTTGTAACTCTACGCCTGTCGGAGTCATAAATGTGTCCTCTGAAGCGTGGGTACCAATGTCTTTAAATATTTCATAAGACATCAGCGAAGCAATTTCATCGAGTGATTCACGAAATTCCTTAGATTTTGTTTTCTCATCACGCATGATTGATAACTTTACATCAATCAGCGGGTGCTTAATTTCAAAAACCATAAGTCCCTCCTATTGAAATCATACATGTATATTATACTTAATATAAATCTAAAAAAGGGTCTTTAACTATTAAAAATTTTGTAATAAGTTAAAAACCGAATAATCTTTACAAATAATCGTTATTTAGTGGGGGTTAATATGGACATGGCAATGTAAAACTTTAAAATTTGCTTCCACTTGACTATGAACCTTTTCACTAATATCATGCGCTTCTTTTAATGTCAAATTTTTATTAATACCAACTTCCACATCAACATAATAGTTATTCATATGGCGTCTAACTTTTAAATCATCAACACATATGACACCTTCAACATTTAAAATACACTCCCGAATGCTCTCTACCGTCTTCTTACTTGGTGAAGCATCAGTTAAGTAATAGGCTGCTTCTTTAATAATATTAATACTTGAATTAATAATGATCACACAAATAATAAGTGTCCCAATATATTCAAAGATATAAAAATTAAATTTAGCAAGGACAATCGAAATAATACTGACCGCTGTCGCAAAAATATCAGAAAGATGATTAATCGCGTCCCCCTTTAAAGCCGGCCGCTTTAGTTTTAAATAAGCGCGATAATTAATAATAAACATGAATACTTTTATAAAGACACTGACAATCGCTACAATTAAGGCTGGTGTGCCAGGTAAAACATATTCCGCACCTTGAAAGTAAGCAATAAAGTCTTTAACGGTATTAATTCCTAACACTACTGTCGTAAATAAAATAAATAGACCTAAACCAAAGAAGATAAGTCCTTCATATTTTTGATGACCATAATGGTGATTTTCATCAGGAGCGCGACTCGCAGTCTTCATCACAATAAGTAGCATCACACTAATAAAAATATCAAAAAAGGAATTAAAGCCATCACCAACAAGCGAAGGTGAATTATATAAATATCCCGCACCGAGCTTAATCACCGCAAGGATAATATTTAAGGTCAATGTGACCGCTAAAAGGATGCGTAGTTGTTTGTTTCTCATATTTTGTATTATAGTACTTTTCAAATGCTAATTAAATTGATTAATCATAAAACTACTATATTTCTATATAATGCTATAATTTATTATAGAAATTAGTGATAAGGAGTTTTATTATGCTAGAACTTGTTAATATAAAAAGATATTATACGCAGAAGAAAGGCCCAACTGTTAAGGCGCTTGATGATGTTTCACTCGTATTTCCAGAAACAGGAATGGTGTTTGTATTAGGTAAATCAGGTTCAGGGAAATCAACTTTACTTAATGTCATCGGCGGACTTGACCAAGCGACAAGTGGGGACTTAATCATTAAAGGTAAATCTACCAAAAAATTTAAACAAAATGAATTTGATAGCTACCGCAATACAATGGTCGGTTTCATCTTCCAAGAATACAACATTTTAAATGACTTCACTGTCGGTCAAAATATAGGCATTGCGCTTGAACTACAAGGTGAAAAAGCATCAAACGAAAAAATTAATGCAATGCTTGAATTACTTGATATGCAGGGTTACGGGCACCGCAAACCAAATACACTTTCCGGCGGACAAAAGCAACGAGTAGCGATCGCCCGCGCTCTTGTTAAAAACCCGCAAATTATTATGGCCGATGAGCCAACCGGTGCACTTGATAGCGTCACTGGTAAACAACTTTTTGAAACACTAAAAAAATTATCACAAGATAAACTTGTCATCGTTGTGACTCATGACCACGAATTTGCCGAAAACTATGGTGACCGCATTATTGAATTTAGTGACGGGAAAGTAATTCGTGATGTTTCTAAAGTAAAAAACGAAAAGCAAGAAACAAATACAGTCTTTAGCGAAGAAGGAATTACTGTTAGTGCGGGTTATGAATTAACAGCGGAAGATTTAGTCAAAATCAATGAATATTTACGGCAAAACCGCGATAAAACATTCATTAAGGTATTAAATAATGATTATGAATTTAAACCGACAAAACAACCAGCATCTTTTCCAAAAACGGAAAAATTGGATTTGATTAAATCAAAGATGCCCTTTAAATCAGCGCTTAAAATTGGCGCTAGTGCACTTAAACATAAAAGATTTAGACTCGCGCTTAGTATTATTTTAGCCACTAGTGCATTTGCAATGTTTGGGTTAACTGACGCCATTGCTAATTTTAAACGTACGGAAACAACGATTAACACAATGTTAGATTTAAATATTGGATACTCCTCTATTTCCAAAATAGAACGCATCAAATATAGCGATTATTATTATTCGCAACAAGTAGGGTTAGACGACGATGATCTCGCCGAATTAGAAAAAATCGATAATAGACTAGACTTCTTTCCTGTACTTAATGAAGCACTTGAATACTCTAGCAATTTTTATAGCGACAGTTTTGATTATTATGACCCATATCGTTATGGCATCAATACTATTGCACACCTAAAAGACGCAGATTTAACAAAAGCTAATCTCAGCTTATTAGCGGGCACATTACCGACCAATAAAAACGAAGTTGCGGTTCCCGAATATGTTTTTGATTCCTTTAAAAAGTATGGATATCGCTCACTGACTAATAGCACTAAAATTGCAATTGATGACCCCGAAGATTTGCTTAATAAAACATTGAACAATAAATTTGTAATTTCTGGTGTATATAAAACTGGTTTAGAAGTTGACCGTTTCATAATTGAGAATGTTGATGATGATGGTAGTATTTATAACACGATTAACACTGAAGTTTTTAGACAATATTTATTAAATGGGTTTCATACCACACTACTTGTGCATGAAGAGTACTACAATAAACTTGTTGAACAAAATAAGGTATATTCTTTGCCCTTTAACTCTAATTCTTATTTCCAAATGGGAGATGTTGATCGTTATCAATTTACAACCCGTAACTTCCGCAGAATTGAAAGTTTAAAAACTAACAACGATGTTATTTTATTTAATGGCATAACGCACGATAATTTAGGTCGTGATGATATTATACTTAGCACTTCTGCCGCTTTCTTCCAAGGTATGGAAGGCGGTGTCCATGATTCAGTTCAAACCGCACTTTTAGTATTTGTCGATAATATAAAGTCAACAGATGAAAACGACCTTGCGATTGAGCAAATGTTAAAAACTAATTATCAACATTATGGTTTTAATAGCCCCCTTGATGTTACTGCACCATCTCTCTGGAGTGAACAAGAAAAAACAAGCTTCCGGAATTTTTATGCCCAAGCACTACTCACCTTCCTCTATGATGAAAACCCGTTCCAACCCGAACTCATTGGTCGCGAAGCCATCTTTGCTGTAACTAGCGCACAAATTAAAACTGACTTTGCGCCATTTAACATTGAATATTTCCTTGTTGCATATGAAAGTGATGGAGAAAAGCTAAAAGCAGCGCAGGATTTACGTGTTGTTGGTTTTACTTTTGACTATCAGTATTATATTGAAGCGTGGGACAGTATTATTATTTATATTAATGAAGAAAATGCTGAAGTTATGAATTTAACACCTGAAGGTGCTTACTTCCGTGCAGTTACTTATCACGGCAATTCACGTGCTATTATTCAAAAACTTGTTAAGTTTAATGAACTAGGAACAAAAAAGGATGTTGGTTCTTTTTATCGCATGAATAATGAGGTTTCTTATCTTGTTGAAAATGTTGGAGACTTCTTAGAAATTATTTCTAGAATATTTGTCGTTGTTGGCATTATCTTCGCGGTATTTGCCTCACTACTCTTCCTTAACTTCATTACACTAAGTGTGGCATTTAAGAAGCAAGAAATTGGGATACTACGTGCGATTGGTGCACGTGGGATTGATGTTGCTACTATCTTTATGAACGAAGCAGGAATTATTGCTTTAATTAATCTCATACTCTCATTTATGCTTGCCATCATCGCTGGAACAACAATTAATAATTACATTGGGAAAAATATTAATATTTATTTATCAATTGTCAATGTTGGCCTAAGGCAATTATTACTTCTAATTCTCATTGCCTTTGGCGTAGCGTTTATTTCTAGCTTTATTCCCGTCTTCCGCCTTAGTCGTAAGAAACCAATCGACGCAATTAGAATGCGCTAGAAGTATTTATGTGACATTAAAAAATGCGCTTCTTACAAGCGCATTTTCTTTAATGTTCACAATCTTTATTTAATTGGTGATATGTAAAATTTACCAAAAACTTGTCGCAAGTCATAGACATTAATAAAGGCTTTAGGATCGACTTGTTGTGTTAAGCGCACTACGTCATTTACTTCATTTGATGAAACTGTCATATAAATAACAGATTTTTCACTTTGTGAATACACACCAATACCTTTAATTGTTGTCGCACCATGCGGGAAGTTGGAAATAAGAATTTTCGCGAGTTCTTCATCATTTGTAATAATTTGCACTTGCGATTTTTTATTCCGCACATTAATTAAGTCAATTACAAATGAATTCATTACAAGATAAGTAACACTAGAAATAAAACTTGTAATCGCTACATTAGTGTTCGTAAATTGTGTATCAGCGATATCAATATTAGTGCTCGGATGAATTAAGTTCAGGACAAAATAAAAACCAACGACTACGACATTAAAGAGCACATTATATTTACCAACACCTTCGCTTTTCTTATTCGCAAAGTAGTAGGCAATAATATCCATTCCGCCACTACTAACATTACCACTAAAAGCAACCGCAGCGCTAAAACCAGCAAGGATGCCCGCGTAAAGTGTACGCGTTAATTGCGAGTCGTAAATTACCGCCTTCTCCAAACTAACTGGAATAATACTAATAAATAATGATGCAAGTAAAACATTTATAATCGAAAAAATAGTAAATCTCCGACCAATTTTAAGCCACCCTAAAATAAAAACGGGAATATTTAACGTAAAGTACAAAATTGATTGTAAAACGCGAGGATTAACTTTTTGCCAACCGATAATATCATGAATTAATTTAACTAAATTTTGGCTTAAACCAGAAACACCGCCCCCCACAAACACAATTTGATTACCACTGACACTGTGGAGCGTTTCAAGCGATGGACTAATAAATAAACGAAATGCTAAAGCATAAGTAAACGAACTAAAGAGCACTAACATTAAAAGATACATCCACTCGGTTGCAACCTTTAAGCGTGGTCGGAATGAAAGCCACTCTCTAATTTTACTTTTGACACTAAAACGAATACCCATAATTACCTCACTATCTTGAATTATAGGTTTAATTTAATAAACTTGCAAAATATAACTATTTAAAACTATTGTTTTAATGAAAAAATGATAATTGAATAAGTTAATTTAACAATTAAAAAAATAAATATTGAATTATCTTTTTTCTTTTGCTAACAATGTAGATAGGTGTTACTTCCTGGAGAGAAAGGAGGTTAATCCATGCATAAATGCAA
>FZPS01000009.1_pt44 | contig 41297 bp, 37 predicted proteins | sample 1817821 | NCBI WGS metagenome assembly FZPS01 (sample SAMEA104158645, study PRJEB21678) | metagenome | place: Germany | collected 2015-04-21 | reverse complement strand
GGTGCTTCCCGGTCAGCGGCTGCTGCTTGCAGCACTCGCTCCACTTCGGGAAGCTGTTCACTAACACAAACAGGCACCCTGCTCTTAATAATCCCAGCCTTTTCGCGGGCAACATCAGCCAGTGTTGGTCCCAGGCGATCCAAATGATCATGTCCAACCGGTGTAATCACACTGATTTCCGGATGCAGGATATTGGTAGCGTCAAAACGGCCGCCCAATCCTACTTCAATAACGGCCCAGTCAACATTTTGGGCGGAAAAATACAGAAAAGCAGTTGCCGCAGCGCCTTCAAACATTGTAAAAGTACCGTATTCAGGAAACTCAGCCTCTATTTTGCTCATGAGCTCATTCACTTCAGCGCTGATTGCTGCGAGTTCTTCCGCCGAAATCAAATCGCCGTTAATCCGAAACCGCTCTCGGTAATCTACAAGATGGGGTGATGTAAACAAACCAACGCGGTATCCGTGATGCTCAAGCACGCTGGCTAAGTAAGCAGCTGTGGAGCCTTTGCCATTCGTTCCGCCAATGTGAATAGAGCGAAATTGGCGGTGAGGATCACCGAGCCTTGAACACAGCTCGGTGATCCGTTCTAATCCTAGATGAGCGCTGAAGCGCTGCTTTTGAAACGGATTATCTTTATTCACTGACAATCTCCTTATACATTGCAGTAAGTTTTGCAACTGTATCGGCAAGCAGGGCCAGCTTCTCCCTTTCTTTCTGCACAACCGCTTCCGGCGCCTTGTTAACAAAGCCGGGATTGCTGAGTTTCTTCTCAGCCCGCTCCAACTCCTGCTTGGCTTTCGCCAATTCTTTTTCAATCCGCTCAGCTTCCGCTTCCAGATCGACCATTCCGGCTAAAGGCAGATAAATCTCAACCCCGTCGGTTACTGCAGCAGCGCTCCGCGCCGGCTTTACGCCTGCTACCCCGATTTCCACCTCATCCAATCCTGCCAGAGTCTGCAGATATTGGACATTGTCCTTAAGAATCTGCTGCAGGGCTGGATCGGTCTGGAAAATCGCGGTAATTTTGCGTCCCGGCGGCACCTGCTTCTCACTGCGGATGGTGCGGATTTCGGTAATAACGTTCATCAGAACTTGCATAGTCTTTTCAGTTTCTTCATCTCTATAACCAGTTTCAACCGGCCAGGGAGCCAGCATAATAGTTTCTCCAGTCATCGGCAGCTTCTGCCAGATCTCTTCGGTAATAAACGGCATATACGGATGCAGCAGCTGCATGGTGTTTTTGAACACATACCATAACGTGTACTGGGATGCATAGCGGGCTTCTTCTCCCTGTCTGCCGTAAAGCCGCGGTTTTACCCACTCAATATACCAGTCGCAGAGTTCGCTCCAAATGAAGTCGTAGAGCACGCGAGCTCCCTCACCGATATCATAGCGCTCGAGATGGCGGGTAACCTCCTCAGCAGCGTGCTGATAGCGGCTTAAAATCCACTTATCTGCAACTGATAAACCTGACTCAGGTTTACCCTGCCCCGGATCAAAATCCTCAAGATTCATCAGCGCAAAACGGGCTGCATTCCAAATCTTATTGGCAAAATTGCGGTAAGCCTCTACTTTCTCTGGAATGAAGCGGAGGTCATTACCGGGAGCGACCCCGATCACAAGGTTAAATCTGAGCGCGTCGGCGCCGTACTCCTCGATCACCTTGAGTGGATCGACACCGTTTCCGAGGGACTTACTCATTTTCCGCCCCTGCTCATCTCGCACCAAGCCGTGGATCAGGACATCTTCAAATGGCCTCTCGCCCATAAATTCTAAGCCCATAAAGATCATGCGGGCAACCCAAAATGGAATAATGTCGAATCCTGTTACTAATACACTTGTCGGATAGAAATGCTTCAATTCGGGGGTTTCGTCTGGCCAACCTAAAGTTGAAAACGGCCACAGTGCTGACGAAAACCAGGTATCTAAAACATCCGGATCCTGCTCAATATCCTTGGAACCGCATTTGCGGCATTCTGCAGGATCTTCAACTGCTGCAAAACTCTCGCCGCAGTCTCCACAGTACCAAACCGGAATGCGGTGGCCCCACCACAGCTGGCGGGAAATACACCAGTCTCGGATATTCTCCATCCAGTTCAAATAGTTTTTGCTGAACCGTTCCGGAACGAACTTGATATCACCATTCTTGACTGCTTCAATTGCCGGCTCAGCCAACGGCTTCATTTTCACAAACCACTGTTTAGAAACCAGGGGCTCAACCACTGTACCGCAGCGGTAGCATTCACCGACAGCGTGGACATGGTCCTTGATTTCAACCAGCAGTCCCAGCTTCTCTAAGTCCTCAACAACCAGCTTGCGGCAGGCGTAGCGATCCATACCGGCGTACTTGCCTGCTGCTTTGGTCATGTGAGCGTCCAGTCCGATCACAACTACCTGCTCCAGATTATGGCGCAGTCCGATTTCAAAGTCATTCGGATCGTGAGCCGGGGTAATCTTAACCATACCGGAACCAAAGCTTGGATCGACATAATCATCAGCGATAATCGGAACTTCGCGGTCAACCAGCGGTACGATTACCATTTTACCGATGATGTCCTTGTACCGTGGATCATCTGGATTTACCGCGACAGCAGTATCCCCCAGCAGGGTTTCCGGTCTGGTTGTAGCGATTTCAATATGTCCGCTGCCGTCAGCAAAAGGATATTTAATGTAATAAAGTTTGCCGGCATCTTCTTCATGATCAACTTCAATATCAGATAATGTCGTACTGCAGTTTGGACACCAGTTTACACTATAGTTGCCCTGATAGATCAAGCCTTTTTCATAGAGGCGAACAAAAACTTCGCGCACAGCTCGGGAGCATCCTTCATCCATAGTAAAGCGTTCCCGATCCCAATCTGCAGACGAACCGAGCTTCTTCAGCTGAGTAATGATGCGGCTGCCGTACTTTTCTTTCCAATCCCAGACACGCTTTAGAAACTCTTCGCGGCCTAAATCATGGCGGGTGAGTCCTTCGGTTTTTCTGATATGGTCCTCTACCCGTGCCTGAGTAGCAATACCGGCATGGTCTGTGCCGGGAATCCAGAGGGCATTGTAGCCCTGCATCCGCTTCCAGCGGATTAAAATATCCTGATAAGTTTCATCCAAAGCATGACCCATATGCAGCTCACCGGTAACATTCGGCGGCGGGATCACGATACAAAACGGTTCTTTATCCGGTTCAACTTCAGCGTGAAAATAGCCATTTTTTTCCCAATGCTGATACCACTTGTCTTCTACTTCCTGCGGATTGTAAGTTTTCGCAAGCGTTTTGGTTTCACTCATCCTTGTTCAACTCCTTCTAAAAAATAAAACCTTTCCATCCAAAGGACGAAAAGGTTATTTCGCGGTACCACCTTTATTCTCAAGCAGCACAAAAAAGCTGTTGAGCTCTTAATAGGCATAACGCGCCTGAAACGGCCGGAACTACTTGTAACTTCATCCCGACAGCTCACGAGCGACCTTCGCCAGCCCATACTTAGGAAATCTTCCACCAAATGATTTCCCTCTCTGCAAGCGGTACACAGCTACTCCTCTCGATCATCGCCTTTAACTTTTAAATCGCTAACATCGTACACCAATAGCAGCAAATTGTCAATATTACTTTTTCCTCTTCCTGCACTTCCTGCAGTAACCAAAAATCCGCAGACTGTGGTCAACTATTTCAAAATCCCGTTCTTTAGCGATCTTTGCTTCCAGTTTTTCCAGCAGGTCATCGTTAAACTCACTGATTTCTCCGCATTCCAGACAGATTAAATGATGATGGTAATGCTCTTCTTCTTTGCGCCCAAGCTCATAGCGGCTCTGTCCGTCACCATACTCGAAGCGGTATATAATACTGAGCTTCTCCAAAAGTTCTAAGGTTCGGTAGACCGTCGCCAAACCGATATCAGGCACAATTTTTTTTGTCATCATAAAAACATCTTCTGCGCGCAGATGGGCGTCTGTATTGTCGAGCAGGACCTGCACAACAGCTTCTCTCTGCGGAGTCAAGCGCAGATCATTAGCTTCCAGCTGCTCCCGAATCTCCGATAAACTCATGTGCCTATCCATAACACACCCCTTTGTTAAAAGCGAGAATAATAAAAGAGACACATGGCCACTGCCACAACTGCAAACAGCAAGAGCTGTACTCCCCAATAGCCTATGCTCCGTTTAGGCTTTTGTGTTTGAGGCGAATTAGCATGCCCAAGGCTCCACAGAGCAACCAATAAAATTCCAAGCAAAGGATAGAGCCAAAAGGCGGTTCGACTGCTTCCCTCCGATACGAACAGGAGCAGCCAGTGCAGCCAAACTGAAAGCGCTGCCGCTGCCACAAAAACCTGTCCCTCAAAACGCTGTGCCCGGCGTACCTGCACAATAATAAACCGGATTAAATAATACCCTAAAGCTGTGTATAAAGGCAGCGGATGGAGCTGAAACTCCCCCAGCCGTACCGCCCAGGGAACAGCGGCAGCTGTGCCAAACACATTCGAGCCTAAAGCCGCAAATAGTTTAATCCAAATTACGCCCGGTGTGATTGCATCCAAGAAATTCAAACCGAATATACCTTTGTGATAAGCAGACAACAGACCGTAAACCGCTGCGCAGACGAATCCGAATCCCAGATCAACACCAGTCGACAGTTCTGTTAGTATCTTCCATGGTCTTAATAAAGCTCCTGCTCCATACTGTCCCCATAAGACTGCAAATCTGCCTGCGGCAAAAAATACGAAAGCAGTACCCAAAATAAAGTCGAACATATTGGACCAGCCAATTCCTCGACGCCTGCCTGCTTTCAGGGCTGATGTTGCCCCAAATAATAACCCTATACTTGTGAAAAAGCCATACACATATACTGGCATTCCGGCAAAATAGAACAGGACATTATCCACAGCTATCACCCATCCTTCTGCCTAATTAGTTCCCTGTAACGAGGATTAGTTCCTGCCTGTCTGCTGGACAAGTTCTAAAAACTGCTGTTCATTTAGGACAGGTATTCCCAGTTCTTGAGCTTTGGTCAATTTAGATCCTGCTTTTTCACCGGCAACCACATAAGTGGTTTTCTTGCTGACACTGCCGGTAACATCAGCGCCAAGACTGCGCAGTGTTTCCTCCGCCTCTTTACGGCTGAAATTCTCCAGTTTTCCAGTTACTACAAATGTTTGGCCTGCCAGCGGCTGGGATCCGGATGTTTGAGCTTGGACCATGTTAACACCGGCATCCTGGAGTCGGTCAATCAGCTGATTGTTTTCAGGCTTGCTGAAATACTCCACGACACTGCCAGCAATTCTTTCGCCCACAGCATCAATGGTTATTAATTCCTCATAAGCAGCGTTTCTAAGCCGATCCATAGTTCCAAAATGCGCCGCTAACTCGCGGGCAACCTCGCTGCCGACAAAGCGGATCCCTAAGGCAAATACAAGATTGGCCAGCGGTCGGGTTTTGCTGTCCTCAATCGCATTCAGCAAGTTTTCTGCAGATTTGGGTCCGAACCGCTCCAACTTTATCAGCTGCTCATAGCGAAGCTGATAAAAATCCGCTGGGTTCTCAACTAAACCGGCATCAATCAGCTGCTGAATCACTGCCGGTCCTAAGCCTTCAATATTCATTGCTCCACGGGAAGCATAGTGAATCAGGCGCTCATAGGCTTGAGCCGGGCAGGCAGAGTTTACACAGCGCACTGCCGCTTCCCCCTCAGTACGCTGCAGCTTTTCTTCACAAACCGGACAGAATTCAGGCATGGCAAAAACCTGCTCATTACCTGTGCGCCGCTCCGGTAGAGACCGGACGATCTCCGGAATCACATCGCCAGCTTTCTGAATCACAACATAGTCTCCGATGCGGATATCTTTCGTTTTCACATAATCCTCATTGTGGAGAGCTGCCCGGCTGACAGTCGAGCCGGCAACCAACGTAGGTGTCAAGATCGCCAGCGGTGTCACTGCACCGGTCCGTCCAACGTTAACCTCAATATCTAAAACTTGAGCTACTGCCTGTTCCGCCGGAAACTTATAAGCAATCGCCCAGCGAGGACTCTTAGCAGTTGATCCCAATTCAGCCTGCACCGCCAGACTGTTTACCTTGACGACAATGCCGTCAATTTCAAAAGGCAGTTCGGCACGTTTTTCGGTCCAATGTTCAATGAATTCCCAGACCTCATCGATAGAGGCGCAGTGTTTAATGTAAGGGCTGACCTTAAACCCCAGATCTTTCAGCCATTCGATACTTTCTAGGTGAGTAGTAATCTGCTCGCTATCTACTGATCCTATGCCGTAAACATAAATGTCCAATTTGCGGCCGGCGGTCACTTTAGGATCGAGCTGGCGCACTGATCCCGCAGCCGCATTGCGGGGATTAGCAAATAGAGACTCGCCTTGTTCAGCTCTGGCTTGATTCAAAGCCTCATAAGCTTGTTTGGGCATATAAACTTCGCCCCGAACTTCCAGATCAACAGGCTGGCGCAGTTTTAGCGGTATCGAACGAATGGTGCGCAGGTTTTGGGTTATATCTTCACCTACCTGCCCATCACCGCGGGTGGCTCCGCGTACGAAGATTCCGTTCTCATAAGTGAGAGCAACCGCTAGACCATCAAACTTAAGCTCACAAGCATAGTCCACCCCTGCACCAGCCCAGCGCTCTACCCTTCTGCCAAAATCTTCTAGTTCATCTTTATTGAAAGCATTGCTGAGGCTTAACAGCGGTGTTTGATGCTGAACCTGGGCAAAGCCTCCCACAACAGCATGTCCAACTCTTTGAGTAGGCGAATCGGGCGTTACTGTTTCGGGGTATTTTTCCTCAAGCTCAATCAGCTCGCGCATCAGCTGGTCAAACTCGCTATCGGAAATCACCGGATCATCTAACACATAATAGCGGTAATTATGGTAGTTCAGCTGCTCGCGCAGTTCTGCAATGCGCTTTAGATCAACATCTTTTCCCATAAAGAAACCTCCCGCCAGATTAAATCTTTTCAATCGGGGCAATGCTCGCCGCAAACTGCTTGATCCCATGATCTGCAAAAGCGATCTTGATTATGTCACCGGATACAGCCAAGACCTGACCTTCGCCAAACCGCTGATGACGAATGCGATCTCCAACTTCATAAGCCACGGATCCAATTGTCTGGTTGGAAACTGATCCGGTCGATCGGCGGCGCTGAAAAACTGCTCCCCGGTCATCAACTTGTTCCAGCAGCTCTTCCGGAATCTCTTTTACAAATAGCGAAATTGGGTTGGAACTGACGCTGCCAAATAAGGTGCGGTTTTCGGCGCAGGTTAAATATATCGCTTCTTCTGCCCTAGTTAAGCCAACATAGGCTAACCGCCGTTCTTCCTCGATCTGGCCTGGCTCCCAGATTGAACGGGCGCTGGGAAATACCCCATCTTCCATTCCCACCATAAACACCACCGGAAATTCCAAACCTTTAGCCGCATGCAGTGTCATCATACTGACAGCATCTGCGTCTTGATCATAGTTATCTACATCAGACATTAAGGCTAACTGCTCAAGAAAGAGACTGAGATCACGGTTTTCCTCGTTCTCATCGAACTGTTTGGTAACAGTGAGAAACTCATTTAAGTTCTCTAGACGTGTTTCAGCCTCAATTGTCTGTTCGGCATTGAGCATCTGTTTATAGCCGGTATCGAACAAAATTCTTTCCACAATACTGGTCACAGGCTCGCCATCAAGCTCCCGCTTCCAAACTGCAAACATCTCCCTAAACTCAATCAAACTCTGCCGATATTTTCCCGTAATATTATCTACCGAGTCAATCTGCTCTAAAGTCTCATACAGGCTTAGGCCGTTGACCTGAGCATAGTCTTCTAATTTAGCAACTGTTGTAGGACCAATCCCCCGCTTCGGCACATTAATAATTCGCTTGAAACTGAAATTATCGGCTGGATTTGCTAACAGCCGCAGGTAGGCGACGAGATCCTTAATCTCTTTGCGGTCATAAAACCGCAGCCCTGCTACAATCCGGTAAGGCAAGCCCCGACGCACAAATTCTTCCTCAATTATCCGAGATTGGGCATGAGTGCGGTACAAAATCGTAAAATCCTGATACTGCCGTTGATCCGCCTGCACCTGGCTGGTAATAACATTGGCGATAAAAGCAGCTTCCTGCCGCTCATCATAAGCCTGGTAAAACTTGATTCGTTCACCATCACCATTATTGGTAAAAAGGTTTTTGCCTTTCCGCTCCGTATTATTGGCGATTAAATGGTTGGCTGCAGTCAGGATATTTTGGGTTGAGCGGTAATTCTGCTCTAAGCGAATCACTCTGGCATTAGGAAAATCCCGCTCAAACTCTAAGATATTGCGGATGTCCGCACCTCTAAAGGCGTAAATGGACTGGTCGTCATCACCAACAACGCAGAGGTTCTGATGCTCTGCTGCCAGCAGATTAACGAGCTGATACTGGGCATGGTTGGTATCTTGATACTCATCAACAAGGATATAGCGGAACCGGTCCTGATAATAAGCGCAGACTTCGGGAAAAGTCCGGAACAGCTCCACTGTTTTCATAATCAGGTCATCGAAATCAAAGGCATTGTTATCAATCAAAGTCTGCTGATATCTTTGATAGACCCGACTGACCTGCCGCTCCCAGAAATCCATGGCTTTTGCATCAAATTCTTCTGGACCCAATAGCTCGTTTTTGGCACTGCTGATCGCTGACAGCATTGCCCTGGGGTCAAATCGCTTCGGATCGAGGTTCAGCTCCTTCAGGATTTCCCGGATCACCACTAATTGATCCGCAGTATCAAAAATCTGGAAGTTGGATTGATAGCCAAGCTTATCCCCATGACTTCTCAATATCCGGACACAGGTCGAGTGGAAGGTGCTGACCCAGATACCTTTCGCTATGCCTCCCACCAGCTGCTCGATGCGCTCTTTCATTTCCTGAGCCGCTTTATTAGTAAAAGTTACCGCTAAAATCTGATCCGGCCTTACACCGAAGTGCTTGATCAGATATGCAATTCTAAAAGTTAAAACCCTGGTTTTTCCGCTTCCGGCACCAGCGATAACCAATAAAGGTCCGCTGCCGTGAGTCACAGCTTCCTGCTGTCTCGGATTCAGGGTATCCAGTAAATCCATCATATTCCCCTTTCATATTCCCCACTGTTCTTGCTCTCCAAAGCATTACCAGCAATCTCCTAGAGGTTTTAGCTGGGCAGATATAAAATTAAGATCATGTCATAAATTTTTACAGCTTTGGAAGGAAGTGAACATGTTGGGAAAGAAGCACTTGTTATTTTTCATACTTATCTGTGTTGTTTCGTTGACGGGCTGCACCCTATTTGGTGTATCAGGTCCCACTCTGCCTAACACCGGTGGTGATGATAGCGGAGGAGAAACCGGCTCTGATTACGGCACTCTAGCCGGAATGGTCTATCATGCCGGTTTCAGCGATGCAAAACTGCAGGCAGGCCAGGTAGAAATTGACGGCAGGACTGTTCCGATCAAAAACGGTGTTTATGAAATCGAAAATCTGCCGAACGGAACATATACGATGCGGGTTACCAAACAGTGGTACAAGCCTGCAGAAATTCAAGTAGTTGTCCAGGGAGCGACTATCCAAAATGTAGAAATGATTCCAGATCTTACATTCAATGAACTGGATCTTTTTGCCCGGCTTGTCCATTCTGAATCTCAAGGAGAAATTGAAACCGGTCAAATTGCTGTGGCTGCCACAGTCCTCAATCGGGTACTTCACCCTGATTATCCAAACACTATTTCCGGAGTAATCAATGAAGTAACCATTGTGAATGGTGTTAAGTACTACCAATACGAACCGGTCCTTAACGGCCGCATCAATCTGCCCGCCGGAACAACCGCTAAAAATGCAGTAAAATATGCTTTGGCAGGAGTGGACCCCACTTACGGCGCAACTGGTTTCTTTGCCCATAAACTGGTTCCCCAGTATAACAGCAGTGGCAGAAGAGCCTGGGTATGGGAACAGTGGGATAAGGACCCTTATAAAATCCGCATTGGCAACCACAGTTTCTTTAGATAAATGCCACAGGTATGGGCTGTCCTCTTAGGGCAGCCTATTTTCTCCGCGATTCTAACTCCTGCCAGATCTGATCTAATGCCACATTCTTTTCTACCAGCAAGACCAGCAGGTGATACAGTAAATCGCTCACCTCATAAATCAGCTCGCCGGGATCGGCATTTTTCGCTCCGATAATAACCTCAGCCGTTTCTTCCCCGACTTTTTTCAGGATCTTATCAATACCCTTTTCAAATAAATAATTGGTATAAGAGCCGCCTTGAGGATTACGCTTGCGGTCTTCAATTAAAGCATACAGCTGATGCAGGATCTGTGAGTTGTATACAGCTGCTGGGTCAAAAGTCCGTTCATGCTGCTCCCTGTTTGCCGCTGCCTGCACCGGATAATGAAAGCAGGAGCGATAGCCTTCATGGCAGGCACCGGGACCAACTTGATCAACAGTAATCAAAAGACTGTCATAATCGCAGTCAGCTGTGACTTCCACTACCTGCTGCACATGCCCGGATGTTTCACCTTTCTGCCACAGTTGTTTGCGGCTGCGGCTGTAAAACCAGGTTAATCCGGTAGACAAGGTTTTATCAAGAGCTTCTTGATTCATATAAGCAAGCATTAAAACCTGACCGCTGCGATCCTGAATTATTGCCGGTATCAATCCGTTTTGATCAAACTTTAATTTTTGCTTCACTTTCGTCACCTCTAACTGCGGGCAGCCGCAACTGCTTCTGCCAAATCAATTTGATTTGTATACAAGGCCTTGCCGATAATTACTGCATAAACCCCATAGGATGAAAGGCTGCGCAGATTGCGAATGTCATCAAGCGATGATACTCCTCCCGATGCAACGATTTTGATTCCTGCTTGTCCCACTTCTTTTAAAGCATCCAAATTAGGACCAGTCAGCATCCCATCCCGCGCAATATCTGTATAAATAATCTCCTCAACTCCAAGAGTTTTCATCCGTTCAATAAGCTCCAGAGCCGGAACAGTAGTAGTTTCCAGCCAGCCTTTAACTGCCACCATACCATTGCGGGCATCGATGCCCACCACAATCCGCTCTCCATATTTGGCAATCGCCTGTTTAAACCAATCCGGTTCATCTAATACAGCTGTTCCTAATACCGCTCTGGCTGCTCCCGCAGCAAAAGCAGCTTCTACAGCCGATAGGTTCCTGAGTCCTCCTCCCAATTCAATCGGGATCGACACCGCACCGGCAATTCTTTCGATCACATCCAGATTCTGAGGAAAGCCATCGCGGGCTCCGTCCAGATCGACTATGTGCAGCATTTCAGCGCCGGCATCGGCAAAAGCCCGAGCTGTTTGGACAGGGTCCGAGCTGTAGACAGTTTTTTTCGCATAGTCGCCCTGCTCTAGGCGGACGCATTCTCCATTGATTAAGTCAATAGCGGGTATAATCAGCATCTGCATTTCGCTCCTATTTCTATAAATCCAATTTTCCTTTGGTCGAGAGGACTCTTTCCTCATCTGTAAGCATTACTGCTTGGCGCAGCGCGTGAGCCAGCGCTTTAAACAGCGCTTCAATAATGTGATGGCTGTTTGTTCCAGCCAGCTGCCGCGCATGCAGCGTCAACCCGGCATTTACAGCAAATGCGCGCAAAAACTCTTCGACGAGACAGGTATCAAACTGGCCTACCCGTTCCTGCGGCAGCTCAAGATTGTGAGCTAAAAACCCGCGCCCGCTGATATCCATCACTGCGTGAACGAGCGCTTCATCCATAGGAATACACGCATCTCCGTAGCGGGCAATACCTGCGCCATCACCGATACACTGCCGCAGCGCCTGCCCCAAGCAGATACCGACATCCTCCACTGTATGATGTCCGTCCACCTGCAGGTCTCCGGCGCAGGTCACCACCAAGTCAAATCCGCTGTGGCGGGCTAACGCTGTAAGCATATGATCGAAAAAACCGATTCCAGTATTGATCTGATAAACACCGGTTCCGTCCAGATTCAGCTCAATCCTAATATCCGTTTCTTTTGTTGTCCGGGTAAATTTTGCCGCTCTTACCGCTTTATTCATGCTTGTCACCCGCCTCCAAATCTTGCAGCCGGATTCTAATCGCGTTACCGTGGGCTGTTAAACCTTCCCGATCAGCAATCTCCACTGCTTGCGGTCCAAATTTCTTCAAGCCCGCTTCTGAGTAATAAATAACGCTGGATTTTTTCACAAAATCATTGGTTGTCAATGGAGAGGCAAAACGGGCTGTACCGTTTGTGGGCAGAATATGATTAGGACCAGCGATATAATCACCAACCGGTTCCGCCGCATATTTACCGAGGAAGATAGCCCCTGCGTGCTTGATTCTGCCTACTAACTCCCACGGGTTTTCGACCAGCAGTTCCAAATGCTCAGGCGCAAATACATTTGCAAGCTCAACTGCTTGATTCAGGTTCTCGGTAATAACAATTAGCCCCCAGTTTTCCAGGGCAACTGCTGCAATATCAGACGTATCGAGCGAACTCAGCTGCATTTCAATCTCATCTTGCACAGCAGCGGCATATGCTTCACTGGTTGTAATTAGGGCTGCTGAGGCTTCCCAATCGTGTTCTGCCTGGGACAAAAGATCCGCAGCCGCATAAGCAGCCGGCACTGAACCGTCGGCAATTACTAAAATCTCACTGGGTCCGGCCAAGGCTTCGATCCCAACGCGGCCGTAAACCATCTTCTTGGCCAAGGTAACAAACAAATTGCCCGGTCCCACTATTTTATCGACCCGCGGCACTGTTTCTGTGCCGTAGGCTAATGCTCCAATTGCCTGTGCACCGCCGGCTTTCAGCACCGCATTTACTCCGCAGCGTTTAGCAGCTACCAAAAGGTGCGGATCAATCTCTCCGTTCCGCAGCGGTGTAGCCATAATTATCTCGCTAACCCCTGCAACTCGGGCGGGAACCGCGCTCATCACCACCGAAGAAATCAAGGGCGCATTGCCGCCGGGAACATAGATGCCAACTCGGTCTAGGGGAGTAACCTTCTGGCCGAGAATAATGCCATCGGCTTCGGGAGCAAACCAGCTGTTCTCCACTTGTTTCTGATGGTACTTTCTCACATTGATTATGGCTGTATCTAGAGCTTCGAGAAACTGGGGACTAACCATCGTTTCTGCCTGCTCAAACTCGTGCTTTCCGACAAAAAGCTGCTCTGAGGTTAATTTTTGCCCATCAATTTTATCTATGTAGCGCAGCAGTCCCGCATCGCCTTCCCGTTTAATATCACCCAGAATTACAGCTACCGATTCTTGAGGAGTCAGCGCTTTTCCAAAAATCTGCTTAGTGCGCTCCATCCCCGCCGGATTAACCGGCACCTCATCTAGATCCGGGCGAACCACCAGTTCCCGAACTGCTTCCAAAGATGGAAAATCTTTGACATTAACGATGCGCATTTTCAATCACTCCTTCAAGCGCGCCAACCAGCTCAACAATGGCTTCCCGCTTAGTTTTCAAACTGATCCGGTTAGCAATCAACCGCGCAGTACTCTCCATAATTGTATCCAGCACCACCAAACCGTTTTCAACCAAGGTGCGCCCTGTTTCAGTAATATCCACTACTGCCTCGCTTAAACCAACAATCGGTCCTAACTCTATTGAACCGTTCAGGGGAATGATCTCTACTTGAATCCCATGACTGTTGAAAAACTGATTGGCAGTATTGGGATATTTGCTGGCTACACGGCTGTTAAAATCTAGTTCCCGCACACTGGTAATATTGAGACTTTCGGGAACTGCTACAACCAGCTTGCAGTACCCGTATTTTAAATCCAACAGCTCGGCTACATCTTTATCGCTCTCGGTTAAGGTATCCTTGCCCACAACACCCAAATCGGCAGCTCCATATTCCACATAAGTGGGCACATCAGCCGGTTTGGCGAGAATAAACTGTAATCCGGCTGCGGGAACATCAATCACAAGCTTACGGGTTTCCTGCAGCAGAGCATCGCAGTCGTACCCAGCTTTGCTTAGGAGTTCGAGAAAGGAATCTAATAACCTTCCTTTGGCTACCGCTATACTTAACATCCCCCAGCCCCCTCACAACCAGCTGGCATAATAGTATGAACAGCGCCAGCTTCGACAATAACTACCCTGCTGTATCCCTTTTGCTGGGCGTATTCGATGGCATCAGTCTCAGAAAGACCCTGAACATCCACCTCAACTCGTGTTTTCCTGCTTCTTTCGGCTGCCGCAAATCTTAAAGCATCGGGCCAGGAGCGAGGCAGAACCAGGATTCCATTTGGTGCGGTATCACAACGCTGACCCTGATTCTCCAGCACCAGCATTAAACGCTCTAACCCGAGAGCAAAACCTACCGCCGGCAGACCGCTGCCGAAGCGATCTCCGAGCTGATCATAGCGTCCTCCGCTGCAGATAGTAAAGCCAAGACTTGGCACATATCCTTCTAAAACCATGCCGGTATAATAATCAAGTGATTTGACGATGCTGAGGTCAATATAAATCTGATCCCTGAGACCATAGGCATCAAGATATGAGTATATTTCTTTTAAATTGGCAACTGCGCTGCGGGCTCGGGGATTTTCCGTGCTGTAATAGGCCTGTTCTAAAAGGGACTCCCGACCCCGAAAATGCGGCAGTTTGAGAAGCAGTTTTTTAGTCTGCTCTGACAGATCGCTTTCAGCTGTTAAAGCTTTCAGCCCGACTAAATCTTTTTTAAGCAGAAGCTGCCAAAAGCGCTTTCGCAGCGACTCCAACTCACATTCTTCCAGAATGCCGTGGATATACCCGGTGTGTCCTAAATCCAAGTTAAAGTTGTTTACTCCCAGTTCATTGAAAACAGTAACTGCCAAAGCCGCAGCTTCTGCATCTGCTGCTGGTGAGCTGCTGCCGATTAATTCCACGCCGGCTTGATAAAATTCACGCTGAAAACCGACCTGGACATCATCATAACGAAACACATTGGCCAGATAGCTGAGGCGGAGCGGCTTTGGTTCATCTTTCAGCCGAGTTGCCACCATTCGGGCAATGGGAGTTGTTAAATCCGGACGCAGCACCAGCAGCTCGCCATTGTGATCAAAAAACCGATACGTCTGCTGAGTTTCAGCCCCGTTTTGAACTAAAACATCGTGGAATTCAAAAGTAGGGGAAATCACTTCCTGATATCCCCACTTATTAAACACGGTCCTAATTTTCTGTTCTAACTCTAATTTCCACTCTGCATCTGCCGGTAGAAAATCCTTTACACCCCGCGGTGTCCGCAGATCCATCCATCCCGCCTCCTATTCCCATTCAATGGTTGCCGGTGGCTTGGAGCTAATATCGTAAACCACACGATTCACGCCCTTAACTTCCCGCAGAATTCGGGAGCTGACCCGCTCAAGGAGATCATACGGCAGACGGACCCAGTCTGCAGCCATACCATCAACACTATTAACCGCCCGTAAAGCAACCACATGGTCATAAGTGCGATCCTCTTGATCCATACCCACCGTTCTCGTATCGGTCAGCACAGCCAGCGCCTGCCAGACTCTGCCATACCATCCGGAATTCCGAAGTTCTTCAATAAAAATCGCATCTGCTTCGCGCAGTATCTCTAACTTAGCTTCAGTGATCTCACCGATGACTCGGACCGCTAAGCCTGGTCCTGGGAAAGGATGGCGCATCACAATCGAATCAGGCAGACCCAGCTGTCTGGCAACCATCCTCACTTCATCCTTAAAAAGCTGTCGCAGCGGTTCGATCAGCTCGAAATTGAGATCGTCCGGAAGACCGCCTACATTGTGATGCGATTTAATCACTGCGCCTTCACCAATCCCGCTCTCAATTACATCTGGATAAAGCGTACCCTGCACTAAAAAATCAACGCTGCCGAGTTTTTTTGCTTCTTCCTCAAAAACCCGGATGAATTCGGTACCAATAATCTTGCGTTTGGTTTCAGGATCGGCTACACCTTTCAGTTTCGCCAGGAACCGCTCACCTGCATCGACTGCAACAAGATTTAAATCAAATTCCCTGCTGAAAAGATCCACAACCTGCTGCACTTCGTTTTTCCGCATCAAACCGTTATCCACGAAGATGCAGGTCAGCTGAGAACCGATTGCTTTATGAACTAATACTGCAGCTGCTGAAGAATCGATACCACCACTTAAGCCGCAGACAACTTTTTTATCCCCAACCTGAGTGCGGATTGACTCAATCATCGAGTCAACAAAGCGATCCATGGTCCAGGTTTGCGTGCAGCCGCAGATGCGCAGCACAAAATTCTCAATAATTCTAGCTCCTAAATCTGTTTCCACAGCGGCGGGCTCCAGCTGCACCCCATACAGCTTGCGTTCCCGATCCTCCAGCGCGGCAAACGACTCATCTTCGTTTAACTCACTGCAATCCCAAAATAGTTCTGACTGCAGGTCTGCAGTTGTTGTAACACTGTCACCCAGCTGTACAGCCATCAATTCCATACCTAGACCAAGGCCCAAAATCGGGATATTCAGCTCATACAGCTCGGGTTTAAGCTCCATTCTGTCCAGCGCATCCGGAGTTGATACTCCCGATAGGATAATTCCCAGCGGTTTTTTATCAGCAATCTCCTTTACATCGGTATTCCAAGGCAGAATTTCACTGTAAACCTGGAAACTGCGAACTTTCCTGGCTAGATCCTGACTATAATGGGTTCCAAAATCCAGGACTAAAATCGTTTCCATATCAGTCACCATCCTATTTTAACTATCCTGATAAGCAGAAGGAGAGAGAATCGCCACATAAGGCAGCGAGCGGTACTGCTCCGCGTAGTCAATACCATAACCCACTACAAACTCATCGGGAATGGTAAAGCCGAGATAATCCGCCCGCTCATCTACCTGGCGCCGATCCGGCTTATCCAATAGAGCGCAGACCTTAAGGCTTGCCGGATTGCGGGATAAGAGATTATTTTTTAAGTAATTCAGCGTTAAGCCTGTATCCACAATGTCTTCCACAATCAAAACATGCCGTCCCTCGATTGGCAGATCCAAATCTTTAAGGATGCGAACTGCGCCGGAAGTTTGGTAGGAACTGCCGTAACTGGAAACTGCCATAAAGTCAACATTGATCGGAATCGAAACCTTTCTAATTAGGTCGGAAAAGAAGCAGATGGCCCCTTTTAAAATGCCGACTAAAACCAAATCTTTTCCTTGATAATCTTGAGATATCTGGGCACCCAGCTCCGCAACGCGGGTGCTTATCTGCTCTTCACTCAATAAAATTTCTTGAATCGGATTCATACGCACACTCCTTGAATCATCTTATAACTAAGTATTGTTCGCTAACATCACAGATATTTCCTTTATAATTAGTGTTAACATAACGCAAAAAGGGAACCCTGCACAGTTACAGGATTCCCTTTTACTTTACCTAATACTTGGTCTTACATCATGCCGGGGCCCATTCCGCCTTCTGGCATCGGAGGAGTGGGTTCAGGTTTGTCGGCAATCAGAGTTTCAGTGGTTAACAGCATGCCTGCAATTGAAGCTGCATGCTGCAGTGCACTGCGAGTTACTTTAGCTGGATCGATGATACCTTTTTCTACCATGTTGACAAATTGCATGCTGACTGCGTCAAAGCCGATTCCCTCTTCAGCTTCTTTAACTTTCTCAACAATGATAGCGCCTTCGACACCGGCGTTGTTAGCAATCTGCTTGAGCGGAGCTTCTAAAGCTTTGCGGACAAGCTGAACACCGGTCATGACATCGCCTTCAGCTTCAACATTATCCAGAGCCTTGATGCAGTCGATCAGCATTGTTCCGCCACCGGCTACGATACCTTCTTCTACTGCAGCTCTTGTTGCTGACAGTGCGTCTTCAATGCGGTGTTTCTTTTCTTTCAATTCGGTTTCAGTAGCTGCGCCGACTTGAATTACCGCAACACCGCCGGCAAGTTTAGCTAAGCGCTCCTGCAGTTTTTCACGATCATAATCAGAGGTAGTTTCTTCAATCTCGTTGCGGATTTGATTGATTCTAGCTTGGATAGCATCGGTTGAACCTTTACCGTCAACGATAGTTGTATCTTCTTTAGTGATTCTAACTTGGCGAGCAGAACCAAGCATATCGACAGTGGTGTTTTCGAGTTTGAGGCCTAAATCTTCAGAGATTACCTGTCCACCAGTTACTGTGGCGATATCTCCGAGCATTGCCTTGCGGCGATCACCAAATCCAGGAGCCTTCACAGCAGCTACCTGCAGGGTACCGCGCAGTTTGTTAACGATCAAGGTTGCTAAAGCTTCACCTTCAACATCCTCTGCAATAATCAACAGCGGCTTGTTAACTTGGATTGTCTTTTCTAAGATTGGGAGAATATCAGCTACGGCGCTGATCTTTCTGTCGGTGATTAAAATATTGGGCTCATCTAATACCACTTCCATCCGGTCGCTATCTGTTACCATGTAGTGTGATACATAGCCGCGGTCAAACTGCATACCTTCAACAACTTCCAGAGTGGTACCGATGGAGTTGGATTCCTCGACGGTAATAACTCCGTCTTTGCCCACTTTTTCCATTGCGTCAGCGATCAGATCGCCAATTTCTTTGTCATCAGCAGAAATAGATGCAACTTGAGCAATAGCTTCTTTAGTTTCTACCGGTTTGGCTACTTTTTCAATCTTATCAACAGCAATTGCTACCGCCTGATCAATACCGCGCTTGAGGAACATCGGATTAGCACCAGCTGCAACGTTTTTCAATCCTTCACGGATCATTGCTTGGGCCAGTACAGTAGCTGTAGTTGTTCCGTCACCAGCAACGTCATTGGTCTTAGTAGCAACTTCTTTTACTAATTGGGCTCCCATGTTTTCAAACGGATCTTCTAATTCGATCTCACGGGCAATGGTAACACCGTCATTGGTAATAGTGGGAGAACCATATTTTTTCTCCAATACAACGTTTCTGCCTTTAGGACCTAAAGTCACTTTAACAGCATCAGCTAAAGCGTTAACACCTTGCTCAAGCTTCTTTCTACCGTCTTCACCGAATAGTAAATCTTTTGCCATTCTGCGTCACCTTCCTTTTACTAAATTATCCAAGTACTGCTAACAGATCTGATTCTTTAACGATCAGATATTCTTCACCTTGGTACTTAACTTCAGTACCTGCGTATTTTGCAAAAATTACTGTGTCGCCAACATTTACATTAACGGGAATCAATTCACCTTTGTCATTATGTTTACCAGGACCTACTGCTAAAACTTTGCCCTGCTGAGGCTTTTCTTTCGCGTTATCTGGCAGGAAAATACCGCTTTGAGTCTTTTCTTCAGCCTCTAACACTTTAAGTATTACTCGGTCACCTAATGGTTTGAGATTCATTTGTAGTACCTCCTTTTGAATATCGTATATCGCTAGCAGTTATTAGCACTCGATAATGGTGAGTGCTAACCAACTCCTATGATATAAAACCGGCTTTCCAAATGCAAATATGATCTTTGAGCGAAAAAACCAATTTTCGTCATTTATTGGCATCCTTGTGTTTATATCTTCTATTTGCTCGATATTACTTTCTTTTCCTATTATAACCATAATCTGGATCGCCTATACAGTGCTTATTCTAACTGCAGATTGGGAAATGCGTTCAAATCCCAACCATGGGCATGGCCAGCTGCGTACTTAAAATGCCCGGCACTGGCTATCATCGCTGCATTATCTGTGCACAGAACCGGAGGCGGAACCAAAACTCCTATGCCTAAAGGATCTGCCAGCGTTCTTACCTTTTCTCTTAAGCTGCTGTTAGCTGCTACTCCTCCAGAGAGAATGATCTGCTTTGCGCCTTTTTCTTTGGCCGCCCTAATCACTTTAGCAGAAAGGACGTCCACAATTGCCCATTGAAAACTAGCAGCAAAATCCGGCAGATTAATCTCCTCACCCATCTGCCTGGCGCGGTTAATATAGTTTAAGGCAGCAGTTTTTAAGCCGCTGAAGCTGAAGTCAAATGTATCTTCCCCACCCAGACCCCGGGGAAAATCAATGGCACCACGGTTTCCCGCTTTGGCTAATCTGTCAATCTGAGGACCTCCGGGATAAGGCAGACCCAGCACTCTTGCAATTTTATCAAAAGCCTCACCGGCGGCATCATCACGTGTTCGACCTAAAATTTCGTAATGACCGAACTCGGGAATGTGAAGCAGATCGGTATGCCCTCCGGATGCTGTTAAGCAGATAAAAGGCGGTTCCAGATCGGGTTCGGCCAGGATGTTGGCATAAATGTGGCCTTCAATATGATTGACACCAACGAGTGGCTTGCCCAGCGCAAACGCTAAGGATTTTGCCGCCTGCAGGCCTACTAATAGACCGCCAACAAGACCGGGACCGTAAGTCACGGCAATCACATCGATATCTTCCAGCTTTACACCGGCATCGAGCAGAGCTTGGTCGATAACCGGAAAAATGGCTTCAATATGTTTCCGCGCCGCAATCTCCGGAACTACACCGCCGAATCGCTGGTGCAGATCGATCTGGGATGCGATGACATTCGATAGAATATACTTTCCATCAGCGATGACCGCAGCCGCAGTTTCATCACAGCTTGTTTCAATTCCCAGTGTCAGTATTCTCTTCAAACTCATCAGACTTCAATTCCTTCCACATAATCAGCGCATCTTCACCATCATCCAAGTAATACTTTGGACGGATGCCGGCATCTTCAAAGCCCAGCTTCCGATATAGTGCCTGGGCACGGTAATTGGATACACGCACTTCCAGAGTCATTCTCCGCACTCCAAGACCATAAGCCAGCTGAGCCATCTCTTTAATGAGCCTGGTCCCGATCCCCTGCCGGCGCCATGCCGGATGCACCGCCACATTAGTAATATGTCCTTCGTCAAGAATAACCCACATGCCGATATAACCCACTACCTGTTCTTGGCTGCGGATTACCAAATAGCGGGCACAGTCATTCTGGGTAATCTCTGCAATAAAAGCCTGCATCGACCATGGCGTGGAAAAAGAATGGCGTTCAATTACCTGAACTCCGGGTATATCACTGATTTTCATTGTATCAATCGAAAGCTGAATATCATCTTCCGGTTTCATGTTCTTTCTCCGCTTTATCAAATTGATACTCGGCACTGCTTTTACGCATATAAAAAGGCAGGACTTCGTACCACTCTAGTGTTTTTCCCTGTTTAAACCGCTCTAAACCTAAACCGGCAGCGCTGCTCGGCCGCAGCTGCAGTTCCTGATCAGCAGGAATAACTGCCTGCTCGATCTCACTCAGCTCTTCCCGGTAAACCAAGGCACCGGGACCAGTTATTAAAACTGGTTCGGAAACCGAGTTAAGCTTATCCACTAAATCGCTGACTTTCCAGTTTACTGCTTCTGATTCTGGTTTGCCGCCTCGAAAAGCCTGAGTAAAGACCTCTCTGCGCCGGGCATCAATTAACGGATACATCAGGTGCGGATAAATGCGATACTGCCAGGCAAGGGCTTCCATGGCTGTTACCGCAACAATCGGTTTACTCATGGCATAGGCAAACCCTTTGATAGTAGCCAAACCAACCCGAAGCCCCGTAAAAGAACCGGGTCCGGTTACTACCGCAAAAGCGCTGATATCCTCCAGAGCTGTCCCGGTATCACTTAAAATGCGTTCAATTGTAGGAATGATCAGTTCAGAATGGCCGTTGTGGATTGTAAGCAGATACTCAGCTATCAGACCTGCCTCACTTACCAAGGCTGCACCGCCAATACTGCCAGAAGTATCTATTCCCATAATCATCATGCTTGTACCACCACTTTTAGCTCCGAAATCAGCTGTTCATAACGCTGTCCGTGAGCTGTAAAGATAAATTCCCGCTGATCTTCAGCGGTTTTCCTGATTTCTATCTGCAGATACTCAAGGGGCAGATACTCCTGTACAGTATTTCCCCACTCGATCAAACAGACTCCGCTGCCATAAAAGTACTCATCATAACCAATATCCTCTAACTCATGGGGTTCAATGCGGTATACATCAAAATGATAGACTGGCAGCCTGCCGTCATATTGATTGATTAAAGTAAAAGTGGGACTGGTAATCAGGGTTTCATCAATGCCCAGTCCGATACCGACACCTTTAACAAACTGAGTTTTACCTGCGCCCAAGTCTCCTTCAAGACTGATTACATCGCCTGGCTGGAGCAAACGGGCTGTTGTTTCTCCTAAAGCTTGGGTTGCTTGAGGTGAACCTGCAGTATATCTCACTTGTCGACAATCCTCTCAAATTTAGCTTCTGATAAATCCGCCACAATCTCCCCTACCACTCGACCGCGATGATTGCGGACCAGCTGGGGACGATAAGCTTCTAAGATATTGCTGTCACCAATATAGCCTAGTTTATCCAAAATGGCAAGCAAAACTGCGGCCACAGCCCTGCTGCTGCCATCTTCAATTTTAAGAGCCAAACCCCAGCCGCGATCCGGCAGTGCCAAGCAGTAGACCGCTTCCGCACCAGATTTAGCAACCAATTTATATTGTAAATAAGCACGCATTAAGTCCGCTGTCAATTCTCCCGTTCCTGCCGTTAAAATGGGATAGCTGCGCATCGCTTCGGTAATTCTTTGAACAGCCCCAGCTCGCTCTGGGCTTAATCCACTGGGATCAGCCAAACGTGCCCAAGCCAACGCCATATTATAGATAGAAAAACCAAAAACCGGTACTCCGCAGCCGTCAATACCCAGAGCGATCTGTTCCCGCTCAACACCGCAGAAATCACTAATATAACTTAACACCAGCTGCTGCAGGGGATGATCTATTTCGATATAATTGTTCAAATCCCAATGATGATACATGGATAAAGCCAGCATCCCGGCGTGTTTGCCTGAGCAGTTGTTGTAGAGCTGGTTTGGTTTTTCTCCTGCTTGGATCAGTGCTTGCAGTGACTTCTGGTCCCGCGGCGGATGAACTCCGCACTGGAGAGCATGATGATCTAAGCCGAGCTTGTTTAAAATGCTGGTTACTGTCTGAATATGCTCCGGTTCACCACTGTGGGAGGCGCACATCACCGCTAGCTCTGCATCAGTAAAGCCAAAACGGTCTGCGGCTCCTGATTCCACAATCGGAAGGGCTTGAATCGGTTTGGCTGCAGAGCGAAAAAAAGTCTTTAAATATGGATCACCTTGGCTGGCAGCGATTCTGCCTTGAGCATCTACGATAACCCAACTGCCTCTGTGAACACTTTCCACAATTTGGCTGCGATATACTTTTGCCACAACACTTGCCATTATTTTCCACCTTTCCCGGATCAATTAAGTCTTTGGTCTTCCCATAGCAGCTGCTGTAAAATGATCAAATAAAGACTGCATTTTTGCATCATGACTGGTCATCAGCTCCGGATGCCACTGCACACCGATAACAAAACTGTGCTTGGTACTTTCGATTGCTTCAATTACTCCATCGCTAGCTCTGGCAGTAACTCTTAATCCGGGTGCTGCCTGCTCCACAGCCTGGTGATGAAATGAGTTGACACGGACAACCTCAGTCCCAAAAATCTGAGCTAAAAGGCTGCCTTGTTCGATCGAAACTGCATGAGTAGGATACCACTTTGGCGCCTGCTGCTGATGTTTGATAGGCTGGGAAACAAATGATTCAATATCCTGAATCAAACTTCCCCCGCAGGCTACGTTCAAGACCTGGCAGCCGCGACAAATTGCCAAAATCGGAAGGTTTCTTGCCAGCGCACCGCGAATCATAGTAATATCGAGTTCATCCCACCAAGGATTAATTATACCACTTTTTGGATGCAATTCCTGATTATAATGTTTGGCATCAACATCAATTCCTCCCGGAACTAACAGAGCATCAATTCGATCCAGGATCTGCTCCAGCTTAGCCCTATCCAGGTAGGGGACTAGAATCGGAATACCTCCAGCGGCGGTAATGCCGTGGATATAAGGTCCGTTTACATAAAATCTTTCCGGGTCACTCCATTGATGACCGCAGGTAATACCAATAAGTGGATTCATGGTCAGCTTCCTCCAAAAAAAAGCACTCAACTTTACAGTGAGTGCTTTAGATATCAACCAAACCAAGGCTGATCATAATGGCTCGATCAATTTCGCTCATTATTTCTTCATCTAAATGTGCAATTTTTTCCTTTAAACGGCGTTTATCAATGGTGCGGACTTGCTCCAGCAGAATTACTGAGTCTTTGTCGAGATTAAATTCCGCTGCCGAGAGTTCCACATGAGTTGGCAGCTTACCCTTCTTAATCTGAGATGTTATTGCTGCGATAATTGTAGTAGGACTATATTTATTTCCGATATTATTCTGCAGGATCAGTACAGGGCGAACACCGCCTTGCTCAGAACCGATTACTGGATTCAAATTAGCATAAAATATATCACCGCGCCTTACCGTTTGGTGCACATTATTCAGCCTCCGCCAACTGACGTTCATATTGGTCAAGCAGTTGATCATCGGATCCTTCTTCAGCTAAGAGTAGGTTAATGGCTGCCATGCTTTGATACCCGTCTTTGAGCTGTTCCCGCAGCACAGAGCGTTTCTTGTGCAGAATGTACATCTGGACGGCTTCGCGAATAAACTGGCTGCGATTACCGTTGCTTTCCTGCACAACCTGATCTACTTCTTCTAATAATTTATTCGGTACAGATATCATTATTCGTTTATTCTGAGCCAAAACAGTTCACCTCTTAAATGAATAGTAATCCGAATGAACCAATCTCATTATAACCTGGTAAAAATTAGTTTGTCAATCAACGCAACATTTGCTCTTATCCATAATTTATGGTAATCTATGGGTAGAACACCGGTTTGTTTCCATAATTGCCGGAAAAGCAATTCTTGAAAAGAAGGTGTTAGAATATGATTGGCAATAATATCCGTATGCGGAGAAAAAAACTTAGACTCAGTCAGGAAGCTTTAGCCCAAGGAGACTGGACCCGCAGTTACATCAGTCAGATCGAGCGCGGCCGTATTCAACCATCCATCGACACACTAACCAAAATCGCCATCAAACTCGACACTACTGTCGCCGAGCTTATTGGCGATCAAACACTAGTGCACCAAGCTAAAGCGGCAGTTTTATATCCTGACATCTGCAAGCAATACCTAGATCAACTGCCAGAAACACCTACTACTATATTTCTTGATCAGTTAACAAATTCCCTGCTCACTAACAATAACCTTGATTTCCAATTGCCGCCAAATCCTGAACTTTATTATCTAACTGCTAGGGTACTCATTTTCCAGAAAAAATATCCATCAGCTGTGAAGTTACTGCAAAAGGCACTCAAACTCTTCGATGTATTTTGGCGGATCTTGTTCATGCGCAAATTATACTTTGTGTACCAGCAGCTTAATGACCAAGAAGGAATGGAAAGTGTTAAAGCCGAGCTCGGCCAAGCCTTAGCATCACTTGACAGCACTGACGACCTGAAGTCTAAACTGGCCCAGGAGTTGAAATTCGAATCAGATCCGGTGCGTATCACTCATCTGTCTAACTTTATCCTTGCTATCGAATTCGGAGAGGATTTCATAGAAGCCATAAAACTGGCGAACTCATAATTAAATTAGGCTGTATAAAAACTCAAAGAGGGACGAATAATTCGTCCCTCTGTTATTTTCATTTTTAATTGTGCCGGCTTATCTTAAGCGTACGTTTTCTTTACGCAGGGTTCTCTCAGTTTCTTTGTCAAACAGATGGCACTTAGCCATGTTAATGGCAACCTTGTGCGGTTCACCGCTGACAGCCTCTGTCTGAGCGTCAACGCGAGCAATTAACTGTGGAATCTCTTCGTCTAATGACAGATAGAGGAATGTTTCAGCACCCATCGGCTCAATTACGTCTACGTTGGCAATAAAGCTGTTAACAGCTTCAGCGCCTTCGCCTGCCTGCGCCTTCCATACATTGAAGTCTTCGATATCTTCTGGACGGATACCGAAAATAATTTCTTTCTCAACGTACGCATCTAAGTTGTCAAAGTATGCAACACGCTCAGCTGGAATTTCCAGTTTAACGCGGCCTTCAATAGTTTCAACAAAGTAGCGGCCATCTTCGCGTGTTAAAATCATATTAATGAAGTTCATGGGTGGACTGCCGATAAATCCGCCTACAAACACATTGTCTGGATGATTATAAATAACCAGCGGACTGGCAACTTGTTGGATGAATCCGTCACGCATAACTACAATCCGGTCACCCATGGTCATGGCTTCGGTTTGGTCGTGAGTAACATATACGATAGTTGCCTGCAGACTCTGATGGAGTTTGCTCAACTCAGCTCTCATCTGTACGCGGAGCTTAGCGTCCAAGTTGGACAGCGGTTCGTCCATCAAGAATACTTTTGGCTCCCGTACAATCGCTCTACCTACAGCAACACGCTGGCGCTGACCACCAGACAGCTGCTTCGGTTTGCGGTCAAGCAGGTTTTCGATACCTAACATGCGGGCAGCTTCTTTTACCCGACGATCAATTTCAGTCTTAGGGAATTTGCGAAGCTTCAAACCAAACGCCATATTATTGTAAACATCCATGTGTGGATACAAGGCGTAGTTTTGGAATACCATTGCGATGTCCCTATCTTTTGGAGGCACGTCATTAACAACTGTATCTCCAATACTGATAGTTCCTTCAGTGATTTCTTCAAGGCCTGCAATCATCCGCAGCGTAGTGGTTTTTCCACATCCGGATGGACCTACTAATACTATAAACTCTCTATCTTTAACTTCTAAATCAACATCGTTTACTGCTATTACGTTACCAAAGCGCTTGGTAACACCATTCAGCAATACTCTGGCCATTAATTGCCCTCCTCTATATCAAAATTTAGCACTTGGCTTGTAGTGAGATATAATGATTTTTAAGACCTAAAAGCCACCTCCTAGAATTATAACATCTTATCGTTCATTTTTCATGGTTAATTTTAGAGAGATTACACTGAGAGATTAAACCAATTGGCACAAAGCCAAAAAAACCTCCGCTTATTTTCAGTTAATGCCGACTATATATGCTGAAACAGACATACAAAGAGTATCTCTCCTATTTTGACTATTCCACAACCACAATAAATATCCTTCTTTTAATTAATATATTTTTAAAAACTTTTTAAAGCCCCGTGCTAGCTATAGGCAGACCTATTTTTAATATTCACCAAAACCATCCTAATTCCTGCCTAAAATCCGCACAAGATTTTTGGATCCTCAATTTTAAAGCGGTCTGCCCTAAGACAGACCGCTTTATCACAGACATTTCGACTAAATGCTAGAATTTAACAGCAATACCTGCTTTAGCAGTAGTACCGGTTTTGATAGATTCATCAGCAAATTTACCACCAACGTGGGTGATGCTCAAGCCGATACCGTTAGGTGCATCGTATGCAGCGCCAACTTCATAACCAATTGTTTCAAGGTCAGAAATTGTAACTTCGCTGTTAAGTTCAAGTCCTTTAACTGCAGGAATTAAGCCCAGTTTAGTGTCAGCACCTACAGTGTGGATCAAGCCGTTACCAGGTGTCCATTCACCATTGTATTTAGCTGTAACATCTAAACCGTCAATTACTGCGAATGCTCGATCGACTGCTAGATTTGTGCTTTGAGTTTTAATACCTTCGTTAACTGCTAATACTGTTTCAACATTAACGTTGAATCCTTCTACATTGGTTGCTGCGGATAATACAGCTTCATCAAACATCTGATCATAGTCAGCTGCTAACTGAATACCAGAGTGCTCAGCAGCGATACCTGCGTAGAAACCGCTGTCTCTGCGGCTGTCTTCATGAATCCAGTTCTGGCCGCGATCTTTCTTATCTTTATCAGCGATATATGCCGGTTTCCATTCTTCAGAAATAGCTTTGTAACCACCGTGAACGCTTACGTTATCCATTACTTGATACTGAGCGCCAACAGCTAACATATGGTGAATAGGTCTTTCTTCGCCCTCTTCAACGTCTTCCAGATCTAATTGTGCTGCAACTGAACCACCAAGTACAAGGTCTTTCATCGGACGAACTGCACCGTCAACTACCATGTGAAGTGAATCCCAGTCATAGATAACTGCAGTACCAGCCGCCAGATTGTCCATGCTCATGTCAGCGCGGATACCCTGGATCGATTTGTGTTCTTCAGTAGGAATACCATAGAAACCATTAACTGCAACTGGACCAATGTTCATGCCGCTGACACTGATACCATATTGATTTTTAACAGTGCTGAATGGGCCATAGTCAATGTCAAGGCTGCCGAAGCGAGTAGTTGCTTCAGGTCCGCCGTGCCAGAATGAACCATCAGTTTCGATATAAGCTTTCTTCAGAACAAGATTGTTTGCATCTAATTTCAGGTCTAAACCTTGGCTGTTTTTATCGCCAATACCAAATTCAACAACTGCTCTGGTTTTGTCATCTGCTGTGTCTAAACCGAAGTTCAGATTCAGCTCAGAAGTCGGTTTAGTTGTGATTGTGCCATCTAAATCTCTGTGCCACTCCAGATTTGTTTTCAAGGAACCATCAAAGTTGATACCGGCTGCGAAAACAGATCCGGATACTGCTAATACAAGAGCTAATGTTAAAGCAATAATAGATTTTCTCATTTGGAATATTATCCCCCTTAAATCTGTTAAATCATTTTCATTTAAGCTTTGTCTTTTAGAAAAAACACTTGAATTTACGATGTCTAAGTCCGAATGAAAGAAGCATTGCCTGTGAGTATCCATGTTTCCTCATTGTCAATGTTCCTTCTGCTGCTTTGACTGGAACAGTGAGTTCAGCGACTAGACATGTCTTGCTGCATCATTCTCACTCCGTTTCTCGGTCTGCTTACCGGGGGACTGTCACCTCCTTTCTTGGTCTGCCGAAAAAAAGAGCCGAATGCGCAACACTAACTAACATAAGTTAGCCAAGCTGCAATGAAAACTTGTTCATTACAACTACGCTATAAATATTCTCTTTCTTGGACATAAGTCCTGCTAGAAAGCTTAATGAACTTTTTCCCATTTCTGGAAAGCTCTGCAGTAAATATGCAGTCCGAAAATAAAAATCGGAACCGGTAGCTCTCCTTGACCGATTCCGACCAAATTGTTTACGATGTTACCTTATCTAAGATAAATCGATTGAGGGCGTAAGCCACTCCCGCTTCATTGTTAGTCTTGGTTACAAAGTCGGCAGCCTCCCGCACATGCTGCGCTGCATTGGCCATGGCCACTCCAATTCCAGCCCACTTTATCATCTGCAGATCATTACCTCCATCTCCAATGGCCATCACTTCATCAGATTTTAGTCCCAGAGATTCTGCTAGTTTGGCTAGAGCTTTGCCCTTAGTAGCATCTAAATGGGTCATCTCAACATAGCGCTTTTTAGAGCGCGTGACCTGAGCAGCGGCGCCAAACTCAGCCTGCATTATTGGGAGATTCTCGCCGAAATTTTCGTCGTCCCCTACAATTAATAGCTTGGAAATAGGCTTATGCCCATCTGCAACAAATTCATAAAGATCTCCCACAGGCTGCGCCTTGATGCCGATCATGCTCTCGTAATACTTAACATTGGCGTTGATTTTCTCTACATAAAGCTCATCGTTGTAATAGGCGTTCAGCGTCCAGTCACGCTCCTGGCAGAATCTAATTATTGCTAGGGCGGTGGATTCTTCTAATGGGGTGTGCGAAACCAGTTCCCCGTTAATCCGGCGCACCATGGCACCGTTATAGCTGATCATCATCTGCTCCGGACGCATTCCCATCGCTTCAGCAAACGGCTTGGCACTGCAGAACATTCTTCCGGTGGCAATAATAACTTCCGCGCCAAGCTCGCGGACGCGCTCAATTGCTTCCATATTTTCCTGCGGTATCTCATGATTATCGTTGATCAGCGTATCATCCAAGTCCAATGCGACTAATTTAATCATATCGATCTCCTTTGTGCTCCAATTCTGATTTATTCTAGACTGATTTCGATCCTGCGATCGCTGTCTTTTTGTTCTACTTCGATTAATTGACCCACTGCTCCTGCTTCGATCTGAGCGAGGATCAAGTCAATATCAATCTGAACCTGGAGATCTTTTGGGATGAAACGCCAAAACATACCGGCTAAATTAACTGGTATCTTTAAATTAGTAGTTTCTTTACCTTGTTCACTGATCTTCACCAATACTTTTTGGGCTTTCCTTACTCGACTCTGCTCCGCTGCCTCAATAGCTTCTAACAGCTTTACACTTTCCGCAACATTGATTTTCCCAGCACTCAGCATCTCCAAAACCTGAATTTGTTCTTTATTCAGAGCCATGTTTTTCCCTTTCATGCCCGATGTAAATCGATCCGGTGCTGGTGCGAGTATTTACTGAAATCATTTTTCCAGTTCCAGAATCATCAGCTACCTGGCCGATTACTGCGTGGCGTCCCCCACTTCTATATTCCTGCTCTGTTTGAAAATTAGCCAACCCGATATTGACTCGACCCATGGCGGCAGCCGCATCTACTTTTACAGCCATATTGGGCATCTGCGGCAGCAGGCAGCGAACTCCGCCATTAACAGTGCTGATCTGCACTTCGCTCTGAACATGGGCAAAAGTAAGCGGCACTACTTTTACTGAACCGTTCACGGTATCGCAATCGATCTTAGGACTGCTGCCTACAAAAGTAATTGATCCATTTGCGCAGCGCTGTCTGACATCCTCGCCTTCAACATAATCGAGGACATTTGCACCATTGCTGGTTGTAGTGTGAATCGCATCAGCCTTGGTCTGTTTTACAGTTATCGAACCATTAACTGTATTGACTTGAACTGTATTTGCCAGCAGATTAATTATTCTGCATCTGCCGTTGGTTGATTTTAGGTTTACGAGATAAGGATTTTTCCGCGGTACAGAGAGATGATAAGATACGCTGGTATCGCTCTGCTCATGTACATCGATCACCAGGCTGTCTACAGCTGTTCCTGTCTCAGGCAGATCGATGCGAATCAGCTTATCCAGAGCCTGGTCCCGTTCCTTAGCTTTTACCTTTTGGGTAACCACTAATTTAACGGCATCCTGATCCCAGCCCTCAACAATAATTGAGCCGTTTACGTTTTTTAATGTAATGGGAATTTCCGGGAGATCCGGCACAAAGGTACCCTCGTATTCTTGGCTGAACTCATGGACTTCATTGGCAATATTGTTAAGGAAGGGAATTTTTGAAAGCAGACGCGGCAGATTGGACAGCTGCTCGCTCAATCCTGATTCTTCGAGCTTCATTTCAATGGAACTGCCTAGTCGCTCGACAGCCCGCTCGATTTTTTGACTGAACTCCTGCCCCTGCTTTTCGATTCGGCGCCATGTGTCATCAGTTTTATCCTGTTTAACCGGTTCTTCTACCTCCATTGCCTCCAGCAGTTCAACTGCTTCTTGAGCAGTAATCCTGCCGCTTTCAACCATTTTTAATATCAGCAAACGCTCATCGTGCATTATCCTGATACCCTCCTACTTTTTTAATAGCCGAATAGCCTCTTCAGCTGTAATTTCACCATCGTTAAGAGCCTTAAGAATGTCCTTTCGCTGTGATTCACTCTCAGCATATTCCACTCGATAACCTAAAGCTTCAATAATCTGATCCAAGCGGCTGCGGACCGTTGGGTAGGAAATGCCTAATAATCGCTCTACTTCCTTAATATTACCCCGTGATGCTAGAAAAACTTCAATAAACTCCCGCTGCTCGGTAGTCAGCTGACAGAATTTGCAGGGAGCAAACCGCCCCTCCAAACTTGTATCACAGCTTTGACAGTGCATTTTTACAATATCCATACCGCTTCCACAAATTGGACAACTGCTTACCACAGACCTCTTCAAAATTAAAACACCACCTCAATTATTCTAATCAGCATCATCGTTTTATCCTTCTACCTTAATAATATAAACTTAAGACTTAAATATGTCAAGTTTTTCCTCGATATTATTAATCTGGAACAGAGGGAAAAAGCGGACAGGGATAGTAAATAATATGACGAATATATAATCGATGTGAACAACGGAGGAAACTTTATGAAGAAACTACTGATCTTGCTGGTAATCCTGTTAACCGGCTGCCTCGGCAGCCAGCAGGCTCAGCATGTAACTCTCACGGGAGTGATTTATCATCATGACACAGCTATTCCCATAGTTGGTGCCGACATAACCATCAGAACCGGAAATCGAATTCTCAGCACCAGAACCGAGCTAGACGGCACCTTTGCCATCCAAATCCGGACAAAAAACAGTTCTATAAAGCTAATCGTGGAGCATCCTGAATATTATCCATTAGAGGGGAACATCCGCCTTAAACCGGGAATGCAGGAACACATAGTATTAGAGCTGGAACCAAAAAGAATAGAGCGCACTTTAATGGCCGGCATAATCGATTACGCCCTTCCGGAGCTGCACATCGCTGGGAGAGGATTAGCAGCAGCCTTAGATTCTAGCTCAGCTCTCTATCCTGTTGAAGCAGAGCTGACAGAAATCTTGGTTGAACCATATACATACAGTGAAGCCGAGGCAGCGGCCATTGCCGAATCACTGGGAGCTGAATCATACCGGCTTTACCCTGCTCCCAGACTGATTGTCCTGACGAAACCGGCAGGTACAGCCATCGATGAGTTTCTTGCTGCAGCCAGAAACCATCCTTTGATCCTGCATGCCGACTTAAATCTATCAATTTCAACCGCAGCTCAAACAGCCCTGACTTTGATTCCTAACGACCCTTATTACGACAAGCAGTGGAACCTAGCAGCAATCTATCTGCCCCATGCTTGGCAGCGGATCCATGAACAGCCGAACCAGCGTCCGATTCGAATCGCCGTGCTTGATTCCTTAATCGATACGAATCATCCGGATTTAAAACAGAATCTCAATCTAACAGACGCATACAACGCTGTTAAGCAGAGTAAAACAGTCAGCGACTACGCAGGTCAGCTGAATAATCAAGAGCATACTCTGCTCAGCCACGGCACACACGTATGCGGTATTATTGCAGCTGTTACCGACAACCACGCAGGAGTAGCTGGTACTGCTTGGGGAATTAATGTCGAGGTTATCCCCATCGTGGTTTTGAATGAAGACAGCGGCACTATCAGCGATTTAATCGCAGGGATCTATCAGGCTGTAGAACTGGATGTGGACATAATTAACATGAGTTTTGCCATTACCGATCCCTTCTTTGAGCCTGATCATAAGCATCCACTCACGAAAGCGGTTAACGCGGCAGCCGAACGCGGTATTCTCATGGCGGCAGCAGCCGGAAATTACGCCAGACTGCTGTATCCGGCCAAGTATCCCCAGGTGGTTGCTGTCGGTGCTGTGGCTCATGATTACTCAATTCCCGATTACTCGGCTTACCCGGCTGCTGATCAAGTGACGATCTTTGCTCCGGGTGGAACGAAATCAGAACAGATTTTCAGCACCGACTTAAGCACCGGTGGCAGCGGATACGCCTATGCCCACGGCACTTCCATGGCTGCCCCTCACGCTGCTGGAGCAGCGGCTTTAATTAAGGCCACCGACCCCAACATAACCAGCGGCGAAATAGAACAGCTATTATGGGAAACGGGAATAATTATTGACCATGAACAGCCGCAGAAGCGCTTGATCAACACATATGCCGCAGTAACTCGCACACCGATTGCCAATGCTGTCATTACCTTCCGAGATCTGGATTCGGCTTCTGAATTCAGCGCGGTTCCCGACCCAAACCGCTATTTCTACCAGTTCCTGCCTTCCGGAACATATCTTTTGACTGCACATATTGATGCGGATCAAAATCAAAAATTGAACTCAGGAGATTGGTACTTTGAGCAGGAAATCACTGTCGAAGCAGGTCAGCACAGCAGTGATCTAGAAATACTTTTGCAGATTTATCCATAAGATTATCGAGGAGGTATTTGTCTATGAAAAAAACTATGTTCATTATGCTGATCAGTTTACTGCTGATTTCAGCGACCGTATCAGCCCAAGTAAATCACCGGATTACATTTGGAGCCGATATCCAGATCAATGCGCTCACCTTTAATCCTTTTTTTAAGCCATCGGAAGAAGGGAGCAAAAACTCCAAACAATTCAACACCTGGCAGCTGATGCTGTCCGGAAAAATTGAACCGGCAGCAGACTTACTGCTTTTGTTTGATCACGGATTCGGCTGGGCTAACCAATTTAACAACACTTTTGAAAACGATGAGTCAATAACCAACAATGTTACTAAAGCTGCGCTGATGTATCAGTTCTATAACGATACTAATCTGCAGATTTACGGCGGACTCGGGTATAATTTTGTTCGCTACAACTTCCATAACCTAATCTACCATGACGATGCGCTGAAAAAGAATGCTAAGCTGGATGGAAGTGGTTTTTTGGCCGCTTCCCAAGTTAATTTCATTGTTGCCGACAATCTGACTATCAAAGCTAACATTGAAGCTGCACCTTTTTATACCTGGGTGTATGAAGCAACTGAAAGCGGTGACGACATCAAACGAGGCTCTGCTTATTTCTACCGCCTGACCGCTGAGTACGATATCAATCATGCATGGTCTGCCAAGATTGGCTACAGCGGCAGCCGGTCCAATACCAGCGAATTTACTTTGAATGACTACACTGTGCCTGAGATTACCTTCACCCAAGGCGGTCTCCAAGTGGGAGCAACTTATAAATTCTAGCTGTGATCAAATACACCCCTGCTCATGTGAACAGGGGTGTATCTTTATTTATCATGCATAAACTGGTAGATTTCCTCGGCCAATTTTTGATTAATACCTTCCACTTCGCAGAGCTCCTCTACACTAGCTTCCCGAATTCGCTTGGCTGTGCCGAAGTGCTTCAGCAGAGCCTGCTTGCGTTTAGGACCAACTCCAGGAATGGAATCTAGGACAGATCTCCGGGTCGCTTTGCTCCGCAGGTGGCGATGATAGGCCAGAGCAAAGCGGTGAGCCTCATCCCTTATCCGCTGCAGCAGATATAATCCCTGCGATTCTCGGGGCAGGATGATTGGTTCAGACTGGCCTTCTACATAAACTTCCTCATTTTTCTCTGCTAAACTGATAAAAGGGATCGCCAGCCCTAGTTCATCCCGGACTTTAAGCGCAGAGCTGAGCTGACCTTTGCCGCCATCGATCAGAACCAATTCGGGAAAATCGCTGAATTTATCACCTTCAACTTCACCTTTTTGTTCCCGCAATCCCCTGGTAAATCTGCGCCGGATTACTTCTTCCATCGCCTGATAATCGTTAGGTGCCCCTTCTACTCCTTGAATTTTAAAGCGGCGGTATTGATCATTGGCAGCTCGGCCGTCAATAACCACAACCATCGAGGCTACTACCTGACTGCCTTGAAGATTGGAAATATCGAATGCTTCGATCCGCTGCGGCGGCTCAGCTAGATCCAGAAGATGAGCCAGCTCCCACAAACCACGGGATATCTCCTTTTCTTTCCGCTCAGCCTGCGAGCGGGCAACATCTAAGACCATCTGAGCATTTTCAGTAACCATATCAACCAGAGCTTTTTTGTCACCCCGCTTGGGATGACGAAAGTAGACCCTGCTGCCGCGGCGGTCTGACAGCCACTCGCTCAGCAGATCAGCTTCTGTTAATTCCTCACCAGTGAGCACTTCTTTCGGAATCACTGACTGTTCATAGTAATACTGCTTTACAAATGCGGTTAAGATCTCACCCGGCTCCTCATCGATCCTGCAGTCAAGCATAAAGTGCTCACGGCCGATCAGTTTGCCTCCACGGATAAAGAAAACTTGAACGCAGGCTAGATCACCGGCGCGGGCAAACCCAAAGACATCCTGATCAATCTCATCTGCGGAAACAATTTTCTGCTTTTCCACGATCAGCTCTAAAGCCTGGATCCGATCCCTGATCCGCGCAGCGAGTTCGAAGTTGAGTTCTTTACTTGCTGCAAGCATTTTTTCCCGCAGCGAAGGAATCAGCCTTTCATGCCGACCCTCCAGAAATAAGCACACTTCATCGACAATTTTCTGATAGTCCTGCTTGCTGATCAAGCCAGCACAGGGTCCGGCGCATCTGCCGATGTGGTAGTTTAGACAGGGGCGGTCCCGCTGGCCTTCCTTGATGGTCTTATTGCAGGTGCGGATCTGAAACAGCCTGCGCAGCACCTTGATCGTGCTGCGCACAGCCGAAACATTGGTATAAGGTCCATAATAGCGGGCACCATCAGGCAATCTCTTCCGCACGAGAAGTACCCGGGGAAAATCCTCATTAACGGTTACCTTAATATATGGATAAGTTTTATCATCTTTTAAACGCACATTAAACCAAGGAGAGTGCTGTTTTATCAAGTTGTTTTCTAAAATCAGCGCCTCAATCTCAGAATCAGTGATGATATAGTCCAAATCGGCTATATGCTCTACCAGGATTTTGGTCTTAGGAGACTGATGGCGGGACTGCTGAAAATAGGATCTGACGCGGTTGCGCAGATTAACTGCTTTACCTACGTAAATGATGTCGCCATCCTGAGACTTCATCAGGTAAACCCCTGGTTTAGTAGGCAGATGATCAAGCTTGGCTTGTAAGTCCATAAATCTCCCTTCTTCTATCTATATCTAAAACCGCTTTCAAAAAATGTCCGGTGTAAGAATCAGGAGTTTCAGCCACCTCTTCCGGAGTTCCTGCGGCAATAACCGTACCTCCGCGGTCGCCGCCTTCAGGTCCAAGATCGATGATATAATCTGCAGTTTTAATTACATCAAGATTATGCTCAATCACGATCACGGTGTCACCGGCATCCACTAAGCGCTGGAGCACTTCCAACAGCTTGCGAATATCTTCAAAATGGAGCCCAGTAGTGGGTTCATCAAGGATATACAAAGTTTTACCGTTGCTGCGGCGGCTCAGTTCGGTTGCCAGCTTCACCCGCTGCGCTTCCCCTCCGGACAGCTGAGTCGCCGGCTGTCCCAATTTGATATATCCCAATCCAACGTCTTTAAGAGTCTGCAGTTTGCGGTGAATTTTTGGGATTGATTCGAACAGCTCCAAAGCTTCCTCAACTGTCAAATCTAATACGTCCGCAATTGACTTGCCTTTATAGCGCACTTCCAATGTTTCCCGGTTATAGCGGCTGCCTTTGCACACTTCGCAGGGAACATAAACATCAGGAAGGAAATGCATTTCAATCTTGATAATTCCATCACCCCGGCAGGCCTCGCACCGACCGCCCTTAACATTAAAGGAAAATCTTCCCGGCTTATAACCGCGAATTTTTGCCTCAGGAGTCATTGAGAACAGCTCCCGAATATAATCAAAGGTTCCGGTGTAAGTCGCCGGATTTGAGCGCGGTGTGCGGCCAATCGGAGCCTGATCGATATTAATAATCTTATCCAGATTCTCGATACCTTCAATCCGCTCGTGAGCACCTGCTTTCTGAGCACTGCGGTGAAGGTCATGAGCCAGCTGTTTATGCAGAATCTCATTAATTAAAGTACTCTTACCCGAGCCAGAGACCCCGGTAACGCAGATAAACAAACCGAGCGGAAACTCTACATCTATATTCTTCAAGTTGTTTTCTCTCGCGCCGATTATCTTAACCGACTTGCCGTTTGGCTGACGTCTAGCTTTGGGAACCGGGATCTGCTTCCGCCCAGACAGATACTGCCCGGTTAACGAGCTCTCTGATTTGCAGATTGCCTCATAATCCCCAGCTGCAACGATTTTACCACCATGAGCACCCGCCCCGGGTCCAATATCGATAATCCAGTCGGCAGCCTGCATCGTTTCTTCATCGTGCTCCACCACAATCAAGGTGTTGCCTAAATCCCGCAGATGCTTCAGTGTTTCCAGCAGGCGCTGGTTATCGCGCTGGTGAAGTCCGATGCTCGGTTCATCCAAAATATACAGCACGCCGGTTAAGCTGGAGCCGATCTGCGTAGCCAGCCGAATCCGCTGCGCTTCTCCTCCTGATAAAGTAGCAGCAGCCCGATCCAAGGTCAGGTAATCAAGGCCGACATTATCCAGAAAGCTCAACCGCTCCTTAATTTCCTTAATTACTCGGCGCCCGATCATCAGGTCGTTTTCGGATAGATCAAGTGCTGCAAAAAACGCCAGGCTGTCTCTGACTGAGAGGGCACTCACTTCCATAATATTCTTGTCACCCACGGTTACCCCTAACACTTCAGGACGCAGTCTCCGACCCCTGCAGGCAGTGCAGGTTCGCTCGCTCATAAACTGTTCTAATTCCTGCCGAGCCCAATCCGAACCACTTTCCCGATAGCGTCTGTTTAAGAAGGGGATCAAACCTTCATAGTCTGCGTGATAGGTCTTGGTCCGTTCATGGCGGTTTGTATACACGAACTTAACTTGCTCCGGTGCACCATTTAGTAAAACATCAAGCTGCTCCTCCGGCAGCTCTTTGAGGGGCTGATCCGGATCAATTCCGTATTCGCGGCACACGGCATCAAGCATTGCGGCCAGCCACTGGCTGCGGCTGGTGCGCCATGGAATCAAGCCGCCTTCGTTTAAGGAAAGATCATAATCAACGATCAAATCAGGATCAATTTCTAACCTGCTGCCCAGTCCATCGCATTCCGGACAGGCTCCATAGGGACTGTTAAACGAGAACATCCGCGGTGTAAGCTCTTCCATGGAAATACCACATTCGATGCAGGCAAAATGCTCGCTGAACAGCATTTCTTCCTGCCCAATCACATCAATAACCACAATTCCTTGCCCGTACTGCAGCGCAGTTTCGATCGAATCGGTAAGGCGGCTGCGGATATCGGAGCGGATTACAATTCGGTCAACCACGATCTCAATGGTATGCTTCTTATTTTTGTCCAGATTAAGCTCATCGGTAACCTCATGCAGCTCCCCATCAACTCTGATGCGCACAAAACCGTCCTTGCGGATATCTTCGATCACTCGCTTATGCTCGCCCTTGCGGCCTCTGATTACCGGGGCCAGCACTTGAATGCGGGTTCGTTCTTCTAAAGCGAGCACCTGATCAACAATCTGCTCTATTGTCTGCCGGCTGATTGGTTGGCCGCAGTTGGGACAGTGGGGCTTGCCGATTCTGGCATACAGCAGCCGCAGATAATCATAAATCTCAGTAATAGTTCCCACCGTTGAGCGGGGATTGCGGCTGGTGGTTTTCTGATCGATCGAAATCGCGGGTGACAAACCCTCAATGTAATCTACATCCGGCTTGTCCATTTGACCTAAAAACTGGCGCGCATACGCCGATAAAGACTCAACATAGCGTCTCTGACCTTCAGCATAGATGGTGTCAAAAGCCAGCGAAGATTTACCTGAGCCGGATAATCCGGTTATAACAACTAATTTATTGCGCGGAATCTCTACGTCAATATTGCGCAGATTATGCTGCCGCGCTCCCCTAACTATAATCTTATCGATACTCAATCAAGTAACCCCGCTTCCTGCCGTAATTCTTTAATTTGATCTCGCAGTTGGGCTGCCAATTCAAATTCCAACTCGTTAGCTGCCTGGAACATCTGTTTCTCCAAATCTTTAATATATCCTACTATATCTTTAATGGTTTTTTGATCAAGCTCAGCCTCAAGCTGATAGTCCGCTTCCTTTTCAGCAGCTCTAACTGCTTGAACAATATCAGTGATTTCTTTTTTAATCGTCTCCGGAGTAATACCGTGTTTACGGTTGTGCTCCATCTGCAGCTGCCGCCTGCGGTTTGTCTCGGAAATGGCTGCTTCCATAGAATTAGTAATTGTATCGGCATACATGATTACCCTGCCATTCACATTCCGGGCAGCCCTGCCGATCGTTTGTATCAGCGAGCGTTCCGAACGCAGGAATCCTTCTTTATCAGCATCCAAAATAGCAACCAAAGATACCTCAGGCAGATCCAAACCTTCCCGCAGGAGATTGATGCCAATCAACACATCAAACTCACCGACCCGCAGATCTCTGAGAATCTCGATCCGGTCCAATGTTTCAATATCGGAGTGGAGATAGCGAACTTTAATCCCCATCTCCGCGAAATAATCCGTCAGGTCTTCCGCCATTTTCTTGGTTAGGGTGGTAACCAGCACCCGTTCACCACGGTCAATTGTCTTTTGAATTTCTTCCAGCAGATCATCAATTTGGCCTTTAACCGGGCGCACGTGAATTTCCGGATCCACCAGTCCTGTTGGCCGAATAATCTGCTCAACCCGCTGCTCCTCATGCTCCATTTCATAGGGACCGGGTGTTGCGGAAACGAAAACAATCTGATTAATATGGGATTCAAATTCAGGAAATGTCAGCGGACGGTTGTCCAGTGCCGAAGGCAGGCGGAATCCATGTTTTACAAGCGTTTCTTTGCGCGAGCGGTCACCGTGGTACATTCCCCGAATTTGCGGTAAAGTAACATGTGATTCATCAACAAACATAAGATAATCTTTTGGAAAGTAGTCTAAAAGAGTGGAGGGCATCTGTCCGGGAGCCCTTCCTGAAAGATGCCGGGAATAGTTTTCGATACCCTGACAAAAACCCATCTGCTCCAGCATCTCCAGATCATAGCGGGTGCGCTGCTCCAATCGCTGCGCCTCCAGAAGCTTATTCTCTGACTTCAGTAAAGCCAGCTGTTCTTCCAGCTCCGCTTCAATCGATTTAATCGCCCGCTTCATCTTGTCCTCAGATGTAACGAAGTGCGATGCTGGATAGATTGTTACATCATCATTTTCCGCCAGTACTTCACCGGTGATGGGATCCAGCTCCAAAATGCGGTCAACCTCATCTCCAAACAGTTCAATTCTGATAACATTATCACTGGAAGCGGGAATTATTTCAATCACATCACCGCGGACGCGGAAAGTCCCCCGCTGGAATCCAATATCATTCCGCTCGTACTGAATTCCTACCAGGCGTCTGAGAATATGATCCCGATCGCGGAACTCACCGCTTTTCAAGGATAGGGTTAATCCGGTGTAATCCTCCGGAGAACCCAAGCCATAGATGCAGGATACGCTGGCGACAATTATGACATCCCGCCGCTCAAACAAAGCACTGGTGGCTGCGTGGCGAAGGCGGTCTATCTCCTCATTAATAGATGCATCCTTTTCAATATAGGTATCACTCTGGGGCACATACGCCTCTGGCTGATAATAATCGTAATAGCTGACAAAATAGTGCACAGCATTATGGGGAAAAAACTCCCGAAACTCATTGCACAGCTGCGCAGCTAAAGTTTTATTATGAGCAATGATTAGAGTCGGTTTCTGTACCTTCTCAATTACTTTTGCCATTGTAAAGGTTTTCCCCGAACCGGTAACTCCTAACAGAGTCTGAGCCCTGAGACCGCGGTCAATTCCATCACTCAGCTGCGCTATGGCTTTAGGCTGATCCCCTGCTGGATCAAACGGAGAAACTACCTTGAACGGTTTTGCTTTCATTGTCTGCGTTCACCTCATTATGTGGTTTGCATACCGCAGT
>FZPS01000201.1_pt88 | contig 41450 bp, 39 predicted proteins | sample 1817821 | NCBI WGS metagenome assembly FZPS01 (sample SAMEA104158645, study PRJEB21678) | metagenome | place: Germany | collected 2015-04-21 | reverse complement strand
GTTCCAACGGGGCTTATTAAAGTGCCACTACTCCAGTCACTGTCACTCTGAATAATTCAAAAATTCGATAGATTGGTACTTTGGAAGGATATATTCATTTTTTAATTACATTTTGCGGAAACTCAAGCTATTTTCCTGACTCTTGCCAATTTTACTAGGTTTTGACCGCATTTGTTAGACATTTAATTAGGGGTGTGCTACAATAAACACATAATGTTGGCCTTAATATTGTAACGTATGCAAGATGTTGATTTTTATCAATACGTAAAGGATATTTTTACATCAAGTTTCTACTTATGAGAATTAATTATTTTCAATATAGTTCTTATTCCTAAGGAGGCAAGAAATATGAACGTACTTTTTTACAGATATAACAGTATATGTGAACCAGCCTTTATAAAGGCTCTTACCGATGCTGGTGTAAATGTTATAGAAGAAACTACTGAAATGACCAAGAAATCTTTAAATCCAAGCGAATTAGTGAATAATGTTTCGAGTATTCTTTCAAAGGAAAAGTTTCTATTCGTGATAAGCATTAACTTTTTCCAACCCTCTCCTCGGTGTGCAATATATTCAACATTCCGTATATAAGCATTATTGTGGATTGCCCAGTGTATGAGTTATATTCTAACGAACTGAAAAATCCTTGTAATCGAGTTTTTGTCTTTGACAGACATCAATTCAATACTATTTCTGACAGAAATCCTTCATGCGTATTTCATTTACCACTTTGTGCTGACACTACTACATTTTCAAGCGTCATAGAATCTGGCGTAGCAGAGTTCAACACCGCCATTTCACAAAATAGAACTCCAAAATTCTCTTGTGATGTATCACTTATAGGATCTTTATATAGTGAAAAATGCCCTTATAATAAAGCCACTCACTTATCCGATTACACCAAAGGTTACATAGATGCGCTCGTAGAGGCACAGCAAAATGTATACGGATACAATCTAATCTACGATTCCCTAACAGATTCTGTAGTCGAAAAAATATTAGGCGAAGAAAATATCTATCTTTTCCCAGAAAACTCCGTTGGTGATTATAAGGCTGTAGTTGCAGATTCACTTGTAGGGATAAAGGCTTCCGAGCAAGAGCGCATTCGTCTTTTGAAGTATCTATCAGAGAACAATATAAATATTGATTTATACACAGGCAGCGACACCTCTATGTTGCCGCTTGTGCACAATAGAGGATTTGCAAAATCACTTACAGAGATGCCACTGATTTTTAGCAGAAGCAAAATAAATCTAAATATTACCGCTAAGACCATACAAACAGGTATTCCCCAGCGAGTTTTTGATGTACTTGCCTGTGGTGGTTTCCTTTTATCCAACTATCAGGAGGAACTTTTTGAACATTTCGTTCCTGGCGAGGATTTAGATGTTTACTCCTCAAAGGAGGAACTTTTAGACAAGATTAATTTTTATCTCTCCCATGAAACCGAGCGTATATCCATAGCAAGACACGGATATGAAAAATGTATTAAACAACATAGTGTAAGTGTCAGACTAAATCAGATACTCCAGTCAGTTTTATAGTAGCAAGCCAAAAAGCCTATATAGTAATGATTTTTTTGATATGATATCAATTTATCTTTCATTACTATATAGGCTTTAATTTCTACTAAAATCATACAAATCTCTAATTCATATTATCCACCAAACATTCTATCGCCGTCTGATAGTCCGTTGCACCGCTGATAATACCGGCATTACTTGACATTAGTTCCTCCTTATCCTTCACATCCTTGCTGCTGTCTTCTTCATTTGTGAAATGCTGTGCCAACGTTCAATCCTGTATTTCTATTTGTATTAAGCATAGCACTAGTGACTACACCTATATCCAATGCATCTGAGCACTCAATTAAAAAGGAATTTGCAAAGAAATCCTGTATGATCTTCCTTCGCACCACACCAGTATTTAATTCCTTATCCCTACTTTTAAAACTCAAAAAAACACCACTCCGAAGAGTGGTGTCCATGATAGTTTTTAGCTTTGAACAAAACTTACTGAAGAAGTGCTAATACACCCTGGTTTGCCTGATTAGCCTGAGCTAACATAGACTGACCAGCCTGAGCAAGAATGTTGTTCTTGCTGTATGTAACCATTTCTTTAGCCATATCAACGTCTCTGATACGAGATTCAGCTGCTGATGTATTCTCAGATGTTGTATCAAGGTTGGCAATTGTATGCTCAAGTCTGTTTTGGATAGCACCAAGATTAGATCTCTGTGTAGAAACCGTTTCAATAGCAGCCTGAACAGATGTCATAGCGGCTCCTGCTGTTGCGTTTGAGTCAACATCAAGAGCATCTACTCCTAATGAATTTGCATCCATATTGTCAATCGAGATTGCAATTGTCTGATCTTCTAATGCTCCAACCTGGAGATTCTTGTCAGTGAAAGTTCCATCAAGTAAGTTCATAGTATTGAACTGTGTTGTTGTCTGGATTCTATCAATTTCTTTTACTAACTCATCAATTTCAGCCTTGATAGCCTCACGGTCTGTTGTAGTGTTAGTGTCATTGGCAGCCTGTGTTGCAAGTTCATTCATTCTTTGAAGAATAGAATGTGTTTCATTCAATGCACCTTCTGCTACTTGAATAGCTGAGATTCCGTCCTGAGCATTTGAAGAAGCCTTATCAAGACCTCTAACCTGGCTTCTCATCTTCTCTGAGATTGAAAGACCAGCAGCATCATCGCCTGCACGATTGATTCTGTAACCTGATGATAACTTTTCTGTTGACTTAGCTTGTCCAGTTGTTGTGATGCCAAGCTGTCTGTTTGTGTTCATCGCTGTAAGATTGTGTTGTACTACCATAATAATTCCTCCTTGAAAATACTGTCGCGTCCTTGCGACATTTGATTGGTTTATAGTTTATAACTACTCCGAGTTCCACGGAGATAATTACCACTTAAGTAAATGTTATTTACTTATATTATATATCGGATGGTTTCTCAAATACTTTATAGCTATTTTAATATTTTTTTGAAAAAAAATCAATATATTTTAAAAATATTTTTTAACTCTATACCGAATCCCATTTTACTTTTTTCTATCCATAAACTGAGGGTCTACAATATTAAGTTTGTTCATACTTTGATAATATCCAAAAGCCGCTTTGTTGGTGGCCCTTGCCGTCTGAACTTCCTTCTTCATCTCTTTGGACTTCGAATTCATTAGCTCGTGGTTTCTTTTTTCTTGAACCTGAACCTCCATAGAGATATCTGTCACATCACCTATGAGCGTTTGAAGCTCTCTAATCTCATCCTTATAAAGTTCGCTAGAGCCAGTTATCTGTTTTTTTACCCTGTCATATACACTTTCAAAACCACTATCTAGGAGATTAATCTCTGCGATAAACCTGCCTTTTTCTTCATATATAACATCAAATCCCATCTCATCGAACTTTTCCGCCAAAAGAATGTCCTTTTGTCTAAGATTTAACTTAGATATATTCTCTAACACTTTTTTTTTCTTTAACAGACTATCTTTTAAAACAGATAGGTAATTATGCTCTTGATGGTTGTTTTGCAAGATTCATCACCTCTTCCCATGTTTTTCTCATCGTACGAAGGTGAGCAAGTACTTCCTCCAATATCTCTTTATCCTTTTTAACATTTGCCTCTACAAGTCTATCGTTCATATACTTGTAGATATTCTCAAAATCTTGAGCTACAGGATATTTATAGTTAAGTGTTGAGCGAAACTCTGCAATAATCTTTTCCACTTTTATAATGTTATTGTGAGCCTTCATAATGTCGTTTTTCTCAATCGCAACAATTGCAATATTGCAAAATTTTATGGCGCCATCATATAACATCAGCGTAAGCTGGGCTGGCGAAGCATTCATTATTCTTTCATTTGCATAATTACTATAGCCATTTGGAATTGCCATATAGTTACCTCCGATTAATATCAGCTACCGAGAAGTGAGCTAAGTGAAGACTGTTGACTTTGAAGTGTGGATAATGCCTTCTCCATTGCTGCAAACTGTGACTCATATTTCTCTCGCATCTTTTCTATCTTTTTATCCCAGTCAGAAATACTTGATGTATATTTTTTATACTGACTCGTCATATACTTATCATTATAAATAGTATAAGCACTACTAAGTGAAGATGAAGCCATCTTACCATTTAATTGTGAATACAGATTACTTGTAAGCTGTGAAAAGAAACTTACAAATCCTTCTGGATTGTTGGCAATAGCGGCTCTAAGTTTATCTTCATTTCCTGATACAGCTGAATCACTTGAATCTCCATCTATATGGAAAGCACCCTTTTCATTTTCACCAGCCACAAAGTATCCAAGGGTCTTTATACCAAATGTAGAAAGAGTAGTATTTACTCCGTCAACATCAAATCCCTTTGACATCGCTGTCTTCATAAGGGTAATAACTGAACCTAGTGTACTATCTTTACGTAATGCGGCATCTTCAAGTTTCTTTTCCCATTTTTCTACCTGTTTATCAGAAAGTTCGCCTTCCTCTTCTTCTGTAAGTGGCTCATACTTTCCAGCTGAAGCTGCATTGTATAGAGAATCCATCTCATTTATAAGGCTATTGTACTCCTTAAAGAAGTCTTTAACCATATCGTATATACCATCCACATCATCAGATGTAGTTAATGATATCTCTTCATCTGGATCAGTTACAGCTGTTGCAGTAATGGTCACTCCATTGATTTGGAATACGTTTGATGACGAGGTAAATTTTGCCCCATTTAGACTAATAATCGCATCTTGCCCTGTTATTCTTACTGCACTTAGTTCTGAAAAATCCAGTCCTAACTTAGTATTTAATGATGCAAGTTCACTCTTTTGGGCTTCGGTTGCATCGTCTCCAAGACCCTTAAGTTCCTCGTATCTTGTGTAATCAGCCACAATGCCTTTTGCCGTTTCTAACTTTTCATTGTATTTTACTAATGTAGATGTAAAAGCCTCACTATCATAGTCAAAAGTTCCTGCTCCGAGGTATTCCTCCTTGTCAGTAATTTCTTTATTCATAGTTTCATCTATAGTAGTCATAGCAGCCTTGTTGTCAGCTATGCGCTCCTTAATAAGCTTATTATCATCTTCAAGCTCCGTATTGGCAGCTTTCATCTCTTCTTCATATTCAGCTACTGCATCTTTGAAGCCTTCATCATCAGAAGAACCTACACGCTCTTTAATCGCTAAGTAATCCTCTTTTTGACTATTTGCCTTGTCAAGTTTTTCTTGGAGGGCATCATAATCCTTTTGTAGAGCAGCCTTTTTGGTTTCATCTGTTTCTGCTGCTATTGCTTCCTGCTTCTTGGTCATATCTTCCCGAAGCTTTGTAATACTCTTATCTAAGCTCTCTAATGATTTTTCTTTAGCTGCATCATTTGATTTCGCAAATGAAATTCTGTTATTATTTTCTTTTATATCAGCAGTATTTTGTGTTGTCGTTTTATCAAGTGCAGAATTAGAACTAGACAACATCTTTTTTTGTGCTTCTAATAAAGAATTCAAATACTCATGCTTTGCGAGATCTGTCATATAAGACGCATCACCCTCGGCTGCTGATATGTAATCCTTGTATGAACTTATATCTGCTGTAGATACAGTATAAAGACCAAGGTTCTTTAAAAGATCATTTCCTGTAGAGTCATTGCCACTTATAGAAAAGTCTTGATCTGCGCCACTGTCTTTAGAGCTCAAAAAGAATCTCTTATTGGTTGCGTCAAAGCTGGCATTTATACCTTTTGAACCAAGTTCTGATGTGAATTTAGCTATGGTCATATCTTCTGTAACATCGACAAAAGTATCTTTACCATTTACAGATACGTTAATTCTTGTAGTTCCTGAAACACCAAACTCACTCATCTTTGTATCTGCTGTATAATTTCCATCTAATTTAGCACCTGTAAGGTAACCAGATGTAGCAAGCTGCGATATTTTGAGTTTTTGTGTACCAGACACTGCCGTAGACGAAGCTGTCACGGACACTTTATTACTGTTTGATACAGAGACAGCTTTTTTTGTATAATTAACTGAAAATCTCATACTACTTAACTTGCCTGAAAACAAGCTGTATAATTTTGTATTTAATGTTTTCCAAGCGTCCTGCTTATAAGATAGGCTCTTTTGCTCTTTATAAATACTATCTTTTTTTATACTATAGGCGGATACTAATTCTTCAATCATAGCATCTGTATCCATACCCGAAATAAGACCTGATAATTTTATTGACATATTATTCCCTTCTTTCTATTGGTGATTAACTTATCCCAAGTTAACAGTCTATAATTTTTCATCCACCATGATACCTGCAAGTTCCCAGGCTTTTTCGATCATCTCAAGAGTTTCTTCAGCTGGGAATTCTTTAATAACCTCTTTTGTTACTTTATCAACAATCTTTATAGTGACTCTATTAGTTCCTTCATGTATTCCGAACTGACATGAAGTTTCTGACATTCTTTTGTTTAAATCTGATACGGCTTTTTTTACCTGGTCATTGGCAATTTCCCTTTGATTGGCATTTACTGCATTTTCTGTAATCGAAAGATTCTGTGGTGGCTGCTGTATAGGCTTAGTTTCTACCTGATGTACAGGTTCACTACTTTGCTGTACCACCTTTGAATGTGCCATAGATCGTCCTATTGAACTATCTACGCTATAGCTGTTTCCTACGTTTTTAATTGACTCAATAGACATACGCCTTACCTCCTTGTAGTCATGTGCAATAATGGGAACTTCCATGTTCCCTGGTTTTGTATTAATTATCGGTTCATTATAAAGAAAAGTTAATAGTCCTCTATAAATTTTTCAAAGCATCAAAAGCTGATGATGTGGCAGCTTCTTTATTTGCCTCTTGAATTTGTAAATAAACTTCTTTTCTGTAGACTGGTACTGATTTTGGTGCTGTGATTCCAATTTTAACCTGATCACCTTTCACTTCTATAATTGTAATCTCGATGTCATTATTTATAATAATGGCTTCATCCTTTTTTCTCGATAATGCTAACATACTACATCACCCTCCTTATTACCTTTTAGTATATCATAAATAGGGTATTTTACTAAATATTCGTCATCTTCTACTATTACCTGAGATGCTTTAAGATTTGTTGCGTTAATTATAATCGGCGCCTTAAGATTTGCTGTCATGTTTTTAATATCCGAAGGTACTGTAATGGTTGTAACCACCAAGACATCTGTCTCTTCGCCCATTTCAAGAGGTAACAAAAGTTCGTCCTCTATCTGAGGATTGTATTCATTATCTACTACTAATGGATCAATAACAGGCATTGCAAATCCTGGTTCGTCTATAGACTGTAACCATGAAATATTGGTATCACTATCTCCTTCATCATGTATGAGCATAAATCTCTTCATATCAGGAAAACCTATAATTCCTTGCGCAAAATTAATAATCTTTGCTTCATCTACTGCTACTTCGCCGAATAAATTTGTTATAATTGTCATTTTAAATCCGTCCTTTCTTTTATATGAAATCAAGTAAGGTGTTCTGTACTACCTTTGCTGCTGCCGCTAAAGATGCATCATAAACATCTGTTGCTGACTTAAACTGTACTGCTACAGTCGCTAGATTCACCTCTTCATTTTGACTCTTTAAATCATGAACATTGAGTTTTTGTGCACTAAGTCTTTCTTCATTAAGTGTAAGCCTTATCATTCTTGCTCCAAGATCGGCTAATTCATAGTTTAATGTTTGCTGATGTTTTGAGTACATATCAAGACTCTTTGAGAATGCTGTTCCCATATTCTCTTCAGCATATGAAAGTTCCAACTCTGCTGCTGTAATCATAGACTTTATTTGTAACTGTTCTGTCTCACTTGCAGATGCTGCCAACTGCTCATTTAACTTTGCAATCTTGTTTTGAGCATCTACTGCTGCCGTAACAGAATATATGATTTCATCTAAATCCCTTCCGAAATCATGGGTTAAAACATCCTTTGCCTGTGTATTTACTTTAATTGTCTGATTGAAATTAATAGTATAATTAATCTCTTGATCAGCCGATGTATAGTTTATACCCGTGGTCTGGTTAGTACAATCGAAGTAATGCTCTGGCTTCAAATCTCCCTTTTGGAAACCTGTTTTATTGTATGTCATCTCAAGACTTCCACCTGATGCCATACTTTGGTATACTGAGTCGCTAAGTAGAAGCTCCCCTGTCTCAGGAATAAATGCTGCTCCTGTAGCCACTTCTGTATATACACTATTTCCTGCTGCATCATATGTGTCCTTTGAGCGAGTCTCAATAGGTACAACAACCTGAGTTCCTTCCGAATTTGTAAGTGTGACTGCCCCTGCACTATCTAGTGAGTCATATGCTACTTTGATTACATGGAAGTTGATATTTGTAATATCTCTTTGATCCGCAGTGTAGATAGAATTCGTAGATATTCCTGCAATTCTATTCATATTGTCTACGTCTGCACCCTTAAACTTTTGTGTAATCGAATATGTTGTATTTGGTTCAGCATTTTTAAATGTAAGAGTAGCATCTGTTTTGTATCCCGTAAATAGCGAATTGCCATTTATGTCTGCATCACCATCTGCATATATTTGAGAGCGCAACTGCTTAAGTGTTGTTACAAGTGTCTCACGTTCTGCTACCGTGTTGTAATCGTTGACACCTTGATTACAGTAGTATGATATCTCTGTCAATACTGAATTAATACTAGATAATGCATCATTAGTAGTTTTCATCCAACTACGAGCATCCGGTATATTTTTATCTAGATATTGTGAGATTTCTGCATATGTTGTACGTAATCTCAAAGCTCTAATTGCTACGATAGGATCTTCTGAAGGTCTTTGAATCTTCTTTTGAGTATCTACCTGGGTATTTAGAGTATCCATGATTCTTTTGTTGTTGTTAATATTATATAGGGAATTGTTTATCATCATTCCATTAGTAATTCTCATGGGTTTTCCTCCTGTCACTTGCTAAAAATCATATTTTAAACACCAGTTTCATTTATGAGTTTTTGATAAATCTCGTTCATAACTGATATTATCTTTGCGGACAAATCATATGCTTCCTTAAACTTAACAATATTCATTGCCTCTTCATCTGGATCAACACCCATAATAGACAAACGTTGATTAGAAATAGTCTTTTGAATATTTGTATAGTTTGTTTGCATATTTTCAGCTTTTTTTGTATCAATGGCAATCTCTGTAACTAGAGTATTAAGATATTCTATAGCTGATCCACCTTCGTAATCTTTACTATTTTTTGTTTTAATAAGTTCTTCTAACAAATCCTTTGATGCTACACCTTGATGTACATTCGTTGTAGTACAAAGTAATGAAGGGTCTTTGAGTAATGCATCATTTACTGTATATACTTTATTATCTGAAACAAGAAATATTGGATTATCTGCTCCAGATTCCCCATTCAATCCCATTCCTCTGCTTTGAATTTCGTTAAACTGTGATGTGAATGTATCTAGAAATTTATTTACTTCATCATAGTAATAAGGAACACCTTTATAATCTATAGGCTTTGAATTTGCATTGCCGGTTTCTGCCTCATTGTTGTTTCCATCTCTTACCATAATCAGAGAATATAACGATCCTCTAATATCTTCAGAAACTACATTGAAATCATCTCCGTAACTCCATTTTACATCATATAAACCTACTGCATCATCTGTATCGCTTAAATTCTCTCTAGTCACTACTTTAAGACTAAACGCATCATAATTATTGACTAATGATTTGTTACCTACTGTTACATAGAACTCAGATTTTCCATTTTCGTATGTAATCTCGTTTGTCTCTATCTCTACGATACCAGATAACTCATCTAGTAGCACTGCTCTTTTATCTCTAAGTTCATTTGCATTTGCACCTGTCAATTCGATTACATTTATCTGTTTATTTATAGTAGCAATCTCTGTTGATAATGCATTTATCTTATCTACATTGTTGTTTATCTCTGCGTTTATATCCTCTTGCATAAGAGTAATATTTGTCTTTATCTCATTCATATATTCTAGGAAACTCTTTGCATAGTTTATAACAGACGCTCTGGCTGTTAAACTCCCTGCATCATTTGATAATGTCTCAAGAGCATCATAGATATTTTGAAATTCTACGGAAAATCCACTCTCATCGGAATCATTAAAGTAATCCTCCAACTGGCGCATATAATAATTCTTTGTGGTGTGTTCTCCTAGCTTTGAATTGTTTTTCCAATACTTTACATCATAATATTCATCACGAGTACGATTAATCTCAGTCACCTCAACACCCGTACCAACTGCTCCGTATCGTTGATACACTCTAAGTGCTGTTGTAGCCTGCTGTACCGCTTGCTGACGAGAATATCCTTTTGTATTTTGATTTGCTATGTTGTTAGCTGTTACATTAAGATTTGCATTTGCTGCATATAATCCTGATGTACCAATTGTAAGTCCAAAAAATGAATTTGCCATATTTCCACCGCCTTAATTCTAATAGTGGCCTACTCTATTAATGAGAGTATCCAACATATCAGCTACTGTAGTTATATATCTTGATGCCGCACCATATGCATTTTGGAATCTTATCATATTGCTAAGTTCTTCTTCCGATGAGACTCCTGTGGTGGATTGACGTTTATTATCTAAATTCAACACTACGCTGCCTTGGCTATCTGCAACCGCATTGTAAATATATCCATCGTTTGATATCACTCCCACCATTGCCGTGTAGTAATCATCAAAATCCTTAGGTGTGATATTGTCGGGTGATAGGTTTATGCTTGGAGATGCCCAGTCTTTAAGTAACCTCTGACCAAGTTCAAGATCTATATCTCCTTGCGCCGTAGTAAATGGTAGGAAAGAATAATCATCTACCACTACCTGATTCACTGTGAGGTTACCCAATGAATAGTTGGATGTGCTACCAAATTCGTTGTAAGGATTATATACGTAATATGTATTGCCATCACTACCTGTCATCTTAGTATATCTTGTAACGTCCTCCCTAGAAAAGAGTTCAGTTCCTGGTGTAGAATTCTCATCACAGCCATATGAACTTTTTTCTTGGTCTAAAACTTTTATAGTAGTTCCTGCCAGAAGAGTAACTACGGTGTCAGCTGTTAATGCTCCATTTCCATCCACCGATGCTCCTGCAAGCCCCGCTTGCATACTATCATCTAATGTCTTTATCACAGTTCCCGCCGGTACTGTAAATGTTACAGGTGATGCCAGCGTTTGATTTGTAGTTGGACTAATAGCATCATTGATTGCTGTAACCATAGTATGTATCAACTGATCAAACAACGCTTGTGTCTTTGTTACAACTGTTCTTCCAATGGTTTCATTATATTCTTTAACATCTTTTTGGTATTGCTCATATGCTGCCAATCGTTCTGCGTCTGTAGCATACTCTGAATATATAGGCTCATGAGGTATATCCTCAAATGTACCTACGAATCCGCCTCTTGCAATGAGTAAACCCTTGAGTTCTCCTACATCATTGTTTTTAGCTGAAGAAATTTCTACTCTTGTATTGAATACTGGTGCATGATCTATATGTGGCCAAACAGGTGTTACATATGTAGATCCATCATCTGCATTAAGGTGAGCAGTATCCATATGGAATACCCCATCCTTTGATACAAATGTTGTTCCTTCTACTCTGACAGTAACGACACTGAATTCGTTTTCTTCATAATCAATTTTAACTAATCCCCCTAGCTTATCTAACCATAAATCTCTTTGGTCTCTAAGATCAGAAGCAGTTTCAATTCCTGCTGCCTCAATGGAATGGATTTGTTGATTTAATAATGCTATGTTATCACCTATGCTATTTATCTGATCCACGGTGTTTTGTACTTTTTCATCCAAAGTCTTTTGATAAGAAGTAAGCTCCTTATATACAGCATCTGCTCTTGTAAGAAATGCTTGTGCATTCATAATAAGACCAGCTCTAGAAACTGTACTTCCAGGCGTTTTTGCCATCTCACTTATAGACTCCCATAAATCTTTTAGAGAATTTTGGAACTGTACGCCTTCTGTTTCACCCATAATGGTTTCAACTTCTTCTGTAGCCGAGTATTTCGCTGCATAGAAGTTACGTCTTCCCTCTTCTTCTCTATATGCTTTATCTAATAAAAGGTCTCTGATGTGTCGCGATTCTGCAGACACAACTCCAAGACCTAACTGTTTCGTATTCACTGGTGTGTATCCAAGGTTCGAATAAATACCATCGACCATAGATACTTGTTGGCGGACATAACCCGGCGTATTGATATTGGCAAGATTGTGTGCTGTTGTATTAAGGCCATTTTGATTGGCCCGAAGACCACTCACACCTGTATATATACTTGTCATTAATGGCATATGAGTCCACCGACCTTTCTATTTACTGTTTTGCATCGAACATCCCTGCCCCTGTAGAGCTTGAAGTATTGTATGCATTTTTAGAGTAATTTGCTGTTTCTGGTTCCTGATAGATAGATTTTACTAGATTCATATCGAACTCAATCATCTCTAAAGATTGATTAACAAGATTCTTGTTTAAATCATTCACAGTGACCATATTGTTTAACGTCATCTTGAGCTCATCATGTATAGCGCAAAGCTTTTCCCTCTCCTGCGGTTGTCCCGAAAGTAAGTCAGCAATAGCCTTTACTGTAAGCTCATCTGGATTTTTGCAAAGAACAGTGGCAATATCATTAATAACCTCTGTTCTCTTTTTTTCCAGTTTGTTTAATTTTGTGATGTAATTTTGTTCTACATCCGTGATTTGCTGGAGTTTTTCAATATCACCCTTTACAATCACTTGAGTTTTTTCGTGAGAAAGGAGTACTAAGTCTTTATATTCGTTATTTTCCTGTGTTAATACTAAAATAAGTTCATCAATTAAACTAGCCACTTTCCTACATCCTTTCTCACATTACATTAAACCGAACTTCTCCATAAGCCTATCTGCAAAGCTATCACCATCTACCTCGTATGTGCCATTATCTATCTGATTTTTAATATCAGATACTAAGCCTTCACGAATGTCTGGGCTATTCTTAACCGCCATCTTAGCAATTTGAAGCTCTTTTCCAAAGTTAGAAATCTCTACTTTATCTGAATTTGCTGTCTTTGTTGCTGCATTAGTCTTAAGCTTTCCATTCACACCGTAAACTTGTGATATTTGATTAAAAGCATCTACACGCATAATAGTCGCCTCCTTTTTTAGTTCTATATCTTTTATCGGTGTATTTTAGATTTACTTTAGGTTTTTAGGCAAAAAAACCACATAAAACTTTTTACCAGTTTCATGTGGAATTATACACTTAATATTTTTAACTTTATAAAATATAATTGTAAGAATATAGTTATATAAACATATCTCTACAAGTTCTTACTTTCTTAGTTATCTAAGAATCTCATTCTTGCTCTGTCTTTTTCATCTTTCTTCTTTTCTAGCTCCTGCCTCTGATACATTCCGCTAAACTTGTTAACCATTGTGTTCTTACACTTATCACAGTAACGACCTGTTCTAATAGGTGTTCCACATGATTCACAATTAATCATAACCATTGATCCTTCTGCAAATATAAGTCTTTCTTCTCGAACCCACTGGTTAATCTGTTGCACGCTAACCTCCATCTCCTCAGATACCACGGCAACAGAAGCATTTTTGTTGTCTTCAACAAATTTTTTAACTTCTGCGAATTTCTCCTCTAACTTTGATTTACAATCTGGACAAAGTCTTGCGCCTCCTATATAGTTAAATAACCTTCTACACTCTTTACAATTCTTTACTTCCATATGAGTATTCCTCCTTAAATACCAGTTCCGATACCGAGACTGATAAAATAAATTTTTTTTGCACCGCCAAGCAATAGAACCTCAGAGCAAGCATCTATTGTACTTCCTGTTGTATAAATATCATCCACTAATATGACTTTGTTATATTTTACTACATTTTCGGTTAATTTGAAAGCGTTTTTTAGGTTTTTGGACCTATCATTATTTCCCAATTCTTTCTGAGGTTTGGTATTCAAAACACGCACAAGTAAGTGGCTATCCATAGGTATTTGCAGCCACTTTGATAACTCACGTGCAAAAAGTTCTGCCTGATTATATCCTCTACTTACTAGTTTTTTCCTATGTATAGGAATCGGAATAATAACATCTGCATTCCAATACTCTATCTCTTTTTGAAAATGAGTGGCGATACTTCTTCCATAGAACTCTGAAAAATCTCTGCGATTATGATACTTAAATTTATAGATTGACTGTTTTACTTCATTTGAATATACGTATGCCCCAATTCCCGTTTCATACAAATGGTTGCTCTTTTCACAATCCATACAATATTCTTTTTCCTCTGCATCAATTGGTTTCCCACATTTCTTGCACTTTGGTTCCTTTAGAAATTCCAGCTTCCCCTCGCATTTACTGCATATATCTATGTTGCTATTAATACATTTATCGCAAATAGGGCATCTTCTAGGAAACATTCCATACAAAAGGCGTTTTATCATCAGATACCCTCCATAGCATTTGTAATTAATCTTTTCAAACCTGAATATCTCTTATTCTCATTCATATTGTTTATCATTTCTGTAACTGCTGTTTGCGTACCCACTATAGTAACACATGCTTTAGCTCTAGTGACAGCGGTATATAAAAGATTTCTGTTCATCAACATTGTAGGCCCTGTAAGCAGCGGAAGCACTACTGCTGGGTACTCACTACCCTGGGACTTATGAATTGTAATAGCATAGGCAAGTTCTAATTCCTCTAGCTGTTTAAAACTATATGTAACTATCTTTCCATCATCAAACTGTACTTCCATTGTTTCCATAAACAAATTCATACTTTTAATGATACCCATATCACCATTGAACACTCCCGTACCCTGTTCTACGACTACATTTTTGTGACTACGGATTTCCCAAGCTATTTGATAATTATTCTTTATCTGCATAACTTTATCACCCTCTCGGAATGTAATCTGTCCTGATTCTCTTTCTCTTTTCTTTGCATCCTTCGGATTAAGATACTCTTGCAAAATCTTATTTAGATTGTCTACCCCTAATAGCCCTTTTCTCATTGGCGTAAGAACTTGCAACTCAAGTTTGCCAGCATTTATATATTTAGGCAGTTTATCTCTGACCAAGGTAATAGTTGCATTGATAATAGCATTGGCTTCATTTCTATTTACAAATAAGAAATCTCTACTTTGGTTATCCAGTTTAATTGATTCTCCGGCATTGATTTTATGAGCATTCACAACGATATCACTGGTAGTTGCCTGCCTGAAAATTTTTGTAAGTTTAACCACATTAAACTTTTCAGAATCTATAATATCTCTCAAAACATTTCCTGGACCCACACTTGGCAACTGGTGTACATCCCCTACCAGTATAATTCTTGTACCTGTAGCAATGGCCTTTAAAAGATTGTACATTAAGAACATATCCACCATAGACATTTCATCAATAATAACTGCATCTGCTTCTAGTGGGTTCAAATCATTCTTTTCAAATCGAGTACCTGCACCAGATTCATCTGGATTTCCAGATATTTCAAGTAGTCTGTGGATCGTTTGAGCCTCTTTTGTTGTGGCTTCTGACATTCTCTTCGCAGCTCGACCCGTAGGAGCTGCTAGCAAAATCTCAAATCCCTGGTTTTCAAACATCTTAATTATTGTATTAATGGTGGTGGTTTTACCTGTTCCTGGCCCACCTGTGATTATAGTCACACCACTATTCATAGACTGAACCACTGCATCTTTTTGCATTTCATCTAACTTCATTCCCGTAGAATTTTCTATCTGTGCAATTCTCGTTAGTATTGCATCTTCTGGAATATTAGTGGAAACATTCAATTCCTTCAGCATTTGAGCAATATTTAACTCGGTATAGTAATTTAATGAAGTATAAACACACTGGGTATCTCCATATTTTTTTACCATCAAACGTTTATCTATTTGCATATCCATAATATACTTCTGAATTTGCTCTTTTTCTACTGTCAAAAGCTCCAAGGCCCGTTCTTCCAATATCTCCATCGGCAAATATGCATGACCATCACTACCTGCATTTGTCAAAATATATTCTATTCCGCACTTGACCCTAAAATCAGAATCCGGATTTATGCCTACCCTTACCGCAATTTCATCAGCTATTTTAAAACCTATACCATCTATATCATCTGCCAATTTGTATGGATTTGTCTTTATAATATTATACATCTCCATGCCATATGCACTATATATCTTCACTGCCATATTCATGGAAATACCATACTCTTGAAGAAATATCATCGCCTTACGCATATCTTTCTTTTCCTCAAGCTGTGTTGATATCTCCATAGCCATTCTACCGCTAATCCCCTTAACTTCCGATAATCTTTGGGGCTCTTCTTCTATAATTCTAAATGTATCTGCCTTAAATCTTCTAACAATTCTAGCAGCAAGAGTAGCTCCAATACCCTTTATCGCCCCCGAACCTAGGTATCTAACTACCGCTTCCTCATCCACTGGCGCCTTTATTTCATACTTTTCCATAGCAAACTGAGGTCCGTATGAAGGATGTTCTGTAAAATACCCTGACATCTCCACATATTCACCTTCTGCAATGTATTGAAAAGTACCCACGCAGGTCATTTCTTCATCCTCATAGGTAATAGACATCACAGTATAACCGTTGTCTTCATTTCTATATACAATTTTATCTACATAACCAGATATACTTTCCATTAACATGCCTCTTCTTAATATTAGTGTATAATTTTAAAGGGTATCAAAGATTTGAATTGTGTCGATACGGAAGATTTACCTGCGTAATATTCTTACGCAGGTAATATGATTTAAAATTTATGTATTGTTCTATAATGTTTTGCTTACAACTAACTTCATCTGTAAAACTATTGTATAAATATCTTGCCTATATACTATAATTTCTCTTCATTTGTTCAAATAACATTTGTGCAATACCAAGACCACTATTTTGTTCGGTAGCACTTTTTGCATATTCTTGAATTAAATTGTCGCCAAAATAATCCATATATAATGATGTAGAAGAACTGCTTTCTTCACTCTCTGGAACCATCTTTTGTAATGCCTTAAAGACTTGTTCCGTAAAGTATGATTCAAAATCCTTGCAGACTTTCATTAACTCTTCATCAGTACTATTTGAATAATCATTATTTTCTATTTCTGTCTTTAATGAATCCGATGTAGTCTTCTCACCATAAATATTCTCGTATTCACTATACATTCCTGATAAACCATCAAGGGAAATGCCCATTTAATTCACCTCTATCTCTTTAGCTGGTTAGCCTGTCCTAACATATCATCTGCAGTTGTGATAGCTTTGGAGTTCATCTCGTAAGCTCTTTGGGCCACGATAAGATTAACCATCTCATCTACTACCTGAACATTCGATGCTTCTAAATATCCTTGTTTGATAATACTCTTCTTGAGGTTCTCATTATCTACTTCAAATACTGGCTCGCCAGAAGCTGCTGTTTGTTTAAATGTACTATTTGATGCCTTCTCAAGTCCAGCAGGGTTAGAAAATTGAACTAGTCCAATTTGATACCCTATAGGCTGTGGATTATTTGTTTCATCTGGATAACATACGTTTCCATCAGCATCAATAGAAATCTTACTGGTATCATACTCAGGATCTAATTCAATAGGCTGTCCCATCGTATCTAGCACTGGTAATCCTTCTGAATTACATAACATTACACCGCCATTATTTCCTAACGACCAGTTAAATGATCCATTTCTAGTGTATAGAAGTTCTCCATTTTCACTCATAACCGTAAAGAATCCTGCTCCATCAATACCAAAATCCGTATCAAGCTCACTAGCTGTCATGGAACCTTGTTTATAGCTGGTTGTTATAGAAGCATTTCTAACACCTAAACCTACTTGTGCACCAACTGGCTTTGTTTCACCATTTGCACTTGTAGTTTTTGACTGTATAGTTTGATATAAAAGTGACTTGAACTGTGCACTTTCCTTTTTGTATCCTATAGTATTTACATTTGATAAATTGTTGGCTATTACGTCAACATTTGTCTGTTGTGACACCATGCCTGAGGCAGCTGTCCATAATGCTCTCATCATAACTTAACTACCTCCTATACTCTTCCAACTTCATTAACGGCTTTTTCTATCATAGAATCTGCTGTTTGTACTGCCTTTTGACTAGATTCATATGCCCTACTGATGGTAATCATCTGCACCATCTCGTTAACTACATTGATGTTTGACGCTTCTAAGTACCCCTGATGAAGAAGTGCTCTAGATTCGATCTCATTTGCACCATCTACCGTTTTGTACATATTCTCGCCATATTTTTTTAAGTAATTGTAATCTTCAAAGTCCACAATTTGCAATCTATCAACCAATTCTCCATCGGCATATATCTCTCCGGTAGTAGTTATTGCAATACTTGTGGCATCTGTTGGAATAGCAATGTCTCCGCCTTCACCTTGAACATAATCGCCGTCCTTTGTGCGAAGCATACCATCCGAATCTATTGTGAATTCACCATCCCTGGTATACATGATAGACTGTTCTCCACCTTTGTTTGTGAATGATATAGAGAAAAATCCATTTCCCTCTATTGCAACATCATAAGTGTTCTCAGTCGCTCTAAAGCTACCTTGTGTATAATCAGTATAATTTTCACCAATCTTTACACCGAGACTCATGTTGCCGATTTTCTGAGTAATATAGCCTGTGGTACGATCATTAACTTTAACAGTAAGCATCTCATTAAATGCTCTTGATGTAGCCCCTTCTCGCTTAAATCCTGTTGTGGATGCATTGGCAAGATTGTTGGTTATTGTATCAAGTCTTTTCTGTTGATTAATCATCCCTGTATAGGCTGTATACAGTCCTCTAACCATTCGGTCTCCTTTCAGGAAATATCCTAACTACTCTCTTTCGCTTAAGAACTCAATAAACTGACCTGTTCCAATAGCGACAGCTGTCATAGGATCTTCCGCTGTCATTGTGTTGATACCAGTCTTGCTCTCAATAAGATCTTCTAATCCCTGGAGAAGGCATCCACCTCCTGTAAGGACAATTCCTCTGTCTGCAATATCTGCGGCAATTTCTGGAGGAGTCTTTTCGAGTACGCTATGAACTGATTCAACTATCTGTGATGTAGTCTCTCTGAGTGCTTCTTCTGTTTCTTCAGATGTAACTGAAATAGTCTTTGGAAGACCAGTTACAAGGTTACGTCCTCTAACTTCCATCGTAGCAACTTCAGGTCTTGGAAAAGCTGCACCAATTCTAATCTTGATTTCTTCTGCTGTTCTCTCACCAATAAGAAGATTGTGCTTCTTTCTCATATATCGAACGATAGCTTCGTCAAAATCATCTCCCGCTATCTTTATAGATGTGCTAACAACTGTTCCACCCAATGAGATAACTGCGACATCAGTAGTACCACCACCTATATCTACAATCATGTTTCCGCATGGTCTTGTAATATCAATACCAGCGCCAATAGCAGCAGCAATTGGTTCTTCAATAATAGCAACCTCTCTAGCTCCTGCTTGATAAGCCGCATCCTCAACTGCCTTCTTTTCTACTTCGGTAACACCACTAGGTACACATACACTAATCCTAGGCCTTTTTAAAGTTCTCTTTCCAATAGCCTTTTGAATAAAGTGCTTTAACATCTTTTCAGTAACAGTATAATCAGAAATCACACCCTGTCTAAGTGGTCTAACTGCCACTATATTACCTGGTGTTCTTCCTATCATAAGCCTTGCTTCCTCGCCGATAGCTTTTATCTTATTAGTATCCCGATCAAAGGCTACTACTGAAGGCTCTTTCAATACTACACCCTTGCCTTTAATATATACAAGAATGCTTGCTGTTCCTAAATCGATGCCTATGTCTGTTGATAACATAAATTTCTCCTTTCAGATCTCTGATATTTATTCAAATGTTTGTACATACATATTTTATAGCGTAATCACTTTTTTGGACGCCATATGAGCAGACTAAGTCCACTTACAGTATTATATACAATAACTTTGAAATATGAAAGACTTTTGGAAAAATTTATTTTCTTTTCGATACTATTTTATTATCGGCACATATTACTATTTTATTTATATTTTAAATCTAAAAAAAATTTAATAAATTATTTTCAATCTGTTCACAAAACTGTCACATTCATACATTATATTCTAAGAGTACAGGAAGTACTTTGTATATTCATTCCCTATTTAATGAATATACCGTTTTTCATACTCCGTCTGGACATTAACCAGACACCCCGAAATTAATCAATCACTCAACAGAAAACACACGTTTTGAAGGACGTGTGTTTTTTGTTGTATTCTCTATATTAATAAATTAAACCAATTTCTATCATAAAAGCCTATAGAAATCTCTTTCCATAGGCTCTTTATACTTGTTTATATAATCTATGCCTTTAAACAAAAATATATAACTTTAAAGTTCAGGGTTTGACATTTAGTTTTAAATTATTGCATTTTGCTAAATTCTATTCTGTTCTCTTCAATTAATTCCATAAATTTCTCAACTAATTCAGGATCAAACTGCTTGCCACAGTTATTTTTTATTTCCGAAATAATATAATCCTTTGACATCACATCTCGGTAGCACCTTCGGCTATTCATAGCATCAAAGGAATCTGCTATACATATAATTCTTGCCACTATAGGGATTTTTTCTCCCTTGAGTCCGCTGGGATATCCTCCTCCGTCATATCTTTCATGATGATATAAAACACCCTCTCTGATATTCTCAATGGAGTTAAAGTTTTCTATCATCTCTGCACCTTTAACAGTATGGTTCTTTATAATCTCATATTCATCCGCATCCAGCTTGCCAGGTTTTTTAATATCCCATCTGGAATATAGCATTTTCCACAGTCATGCATCAATGCAATATAATAAATATTTCTTATTTCATCCTCTGTGCACCCTATCTTCTGTGCTATCATCTTCGAATACATCGCTACCCTTTGTGAATGACCATTTGTATATGTATCTTTCGCTTCGAAAAATCGTGTGAATACACCAATGGATTCCTTTATAATATGATCATCCTGTCTAAAACGAACATTGGCTTTTTTCATATTCATACCGACAGCCGAAAATACTATCAGACAAACAATCCACATAATATTTCCTACACATAAAATAATAAAAATCGGATTCTTTATGTAAATGATCTGCAAATAATAATTCATATGATAATCATTATATTCAATCGGGGTAACACTCTTGTCATAGAAAATAATACCAAATACCACCTGAGTGATTTTTTCCGAGTCGCCTTGAGATATAGGGTATTCATCAGATGCAAAATCAGGATGATAAATAATATAATCACCCGCTTGAAGGGGAATCAATAAATCTGGGTCTACAATTGAATATTCAATTTCTAAATCCGCAGCATCATAATTCCTAAGGTCTATTGTCTGTACCACTTCTTCACCATTTACATTTTGGTGAATCTCCACTTTGCCACACCAAGCATTATTTATATATACATCCTGTGTAATATCTATTCTTAAATTCCATTCAGAAATATTACATTCGCCAGTGTTATTAATAGTTACATCATAGATTCTACCTTTATAATCAACTGTTTTTCCTGCCTCCTCGATAATTTTGGTCCAAGAATCTGTTTGCCCTGTTCTAGGGGCTATGGTTATGTCGAATGCATCATTTTCCTGCCCTGAGTCGTAATGTCTGAGAGTATTATTAAATTTATATATGTATATGCCAAAAGCGGTAGTCGAAATAACAAGAATAATGAATAAAGTACACATTGCTATCATTATCCTCTTATAAAATTTACGCTCTTTCATTTCGCGGTCCTTTCCTAACATCAAAATTAGATCTTATCAGTAGTCGATAAGTTTCACATCTCTTTATATTCCTATGACTATACCATATCAAGCTATTTCCGACTAGTTGAATTGTTTTCATAAGAAACAAATCCTCTAAACATTAACTGTTTAAAGGATTATTTCTCTTTTCAATATATCTCTATAGAATATATTTTTTTCAATCACTCACCACTATAGTACATCCTTATTATCGAGGAATATACCCACTTTTAGGGTGTATTTTTAGAAATATTGCAAAAAAATACCGATACACAATCCAAGGGGACTGTATATCGGCATTATAGAAATCAGTTTAAACTATGCTAAACAAACATTTTCTGCCTGTAAACCGCGCTGTCCGTTTGTGATTTCAAATGTTACTTTCTGACCTTCTTCTAAAGACTTGAAGCCGTTAGATGCGATGCCTGAAAAATGTACGAATACATCTTCTCCACCTTCGTCGTTAGTAATGAAACCATATCCTTTTTGAGCGTTAAACCATTTTACTGTACCTTTATTCATGTGAAAGATACCTCCTAATTTTTTTTATTTTTGGAAAACTTGGAAAATAAAAATCACATATTTTTGTAAATCATTCAATCTAAGAAAATGACTTACAAAAACATGTGAAATCTAAATCTTGATTCAAAAATATAACGTGATACTATCATTCTTTTATAATTCTGTCAAGTGTTTTTGCAAAAAAAGTTTTTCCAATGCTACACACTGCCCCTACAATATCTCCAGAACGCATTTTTGATTTTTTTCCACCAGAAAAAGACAATCTCATAATGGTTTTATTAAAATCAACACTTTCTGCCAATTCTACGCACATAGGTTTCCTTCTTTGTAGGGAAATCATAGTTAAAAACATGAGTAAGATTATCCACATCAATTCCTCTAGCTGCCACATCTGTAGCCACAAGAAAACGGGTTTCTCCACTTCTAAAACTGTCAATAGTCCTTATTCTATCTTTTTGATCAATTTCACCGTGGAGCATACCACATCTTCTCCTGTCTCGACCCAGTTTTCTGCACAAAACATCCGTCATCTCTCTGGTTCCGCAAAATATCATCGCTTTATCAGGTTTGTGCTTTAGCTACCACATCCTTGCCTTCTAATGCAAAAGGTAAGACCTCTCTTTTCTTTTACTCTTATTTACATACTGTTACCTACATACTTATTAGGCCAAATTGTACTAATGAATAAAATATGAGGATAATAAGCAATAGAACAGGTGCAATGTATTTTATCATTACATCCAACACCGCTTGTCTTCTAAATTTTTCACCATTTCTTGTTACCTCATCTTTTATAACCTTTGTTCCTACAAACCATCCGATTAAAATACATGTGAGCAATGCTACAATAGGCATAATTACATAATTACTTAGGTAATCGAAAAATGTAAGGAAATCCATTCCCAAAATCGTAATATTTGACCAAACACCATTGCCAAGTGATGACGGAATTCCAAGCGCTAAACTTACAATAACTACTATTGCACACGCTTTTCCTCTAGAGATCTTTAACTTGTCCATAATTGATGAAACTATAGCTTCCATAACTGATACCGAACTAGTAAGTGCTGCAAGCGCCACTAAGATAAAGAATGCAAGTCCTATAATTCTTCCTCCAGCCATTTGATTAAAAACTGATGGCAATGATTGGAACATAAGTCCAGGACCAGACGCCGTAGTTCCTGCTTCGCCGTTAAACATATATACAGCAGGAATAACCATAAATCCAGCAAACAGAGCTACTATTGTATCAAAAATTTCAATGTGAACAACGGACCTAGATAAATTCATATCCTTGTGAGTGTATGAACCATAAGTAATCATAATACCCATAGCAATACTCAAAGAATAAAATAATTGTCCCATAGCAGCACAAACTGTTATTAATGAAAACTTTGAAAAATCTGGTAACAAATAAAACTTAACACCCTCCATAGAACCAGGGAGCGTAAGTACATATATAGATACCCCAACCATAAGAACTAACAGTATCGGCATTAAAATCTTACTTATCTTTTCAATACTTTTTTCTACACCACCAATTACAATTAGCATAGTCAAACCCAAGAATATCATAAAGAAAAATAATGGTGAAAACGTGTCACCAATAAAGCTTCCAAAGTAACTGTTATTTGCGACTTCTGCCTGTGTTCCCGTAACAAATATAGTAACATACTTGATAATCCAACCACCGATAACACTATAATATGGCAAAATTATTACCGGAACAATGGCTGCAAGATAACCCAAAAATCCAAATCTTTTATCAAGTTTTCCGTAGGCCAAAATATGACTGCTGCCAGTTTTTCTTCCTATGGCAATCTCTGTAGTCAATAATGCAAATCCAAATGTCAATGCAAGAATAATGTACACTAAAATAAAAATACCACCACCATATTGTGCTGCTAAGTAAGGAAATCTCCATAAATTACCTAATCCTACTGCACTTCCAGCTGCCGCCAACACAAAACCTAATCCGCCCGAAAAGCTTCCTCTTTTCTTTTCCATTTTTTTCCACCTTTTCATATCTTTTAGTTTATCTAAATTTCTTAATTCTTTTGTTCTTGTTATTCTAATTTTTTTATTAATAATATATTGTTTTCACAAAATACGATTAACTAATTATATTCTATACAGAAAGCATTTTCAAGCAAATTTTAAATTAAACCATAGACTTATTTAACATATTGAAACATATTAATTCTCTGTGTCAGAATCTTCTACATTGCTTTCTTCCGTTTCATCAAAAACGTAATCTTTTCCTGGTAAAATAGCATTTAATGCAATACCTACAATTGCTGCAATTGCAAGACCAGTTAATGTAATAGGTGTGTTTCCTATATCAAATGTGATACCCTCTGAGAAACCTAATCCACATACTAAAATAACTGCTGCGATAATAAGATTTCTAGATTTTGTCAAATCAACTTTATTTTCTACAACATTACGAACGCCAATGGCAGAAATCATTCCATAAAGTATAAAGCTAACGCCGCCAATAATAGATGCAGGTATAGAGCCTATAACCTCTGCTACCTTAGGTATAAATCCAAGTACTACTGCAAATAATGCTGCAAGTCGAATAACCCTAGGGTCATGAACTTTACTAAGTTCAAGAACTCCAGTATTTTCGCCATATGTAGTGTTAGCAGGTCCACCTACAAGGGCTGAAAGTGAAGTGGCAATACCATCTCCGATAAGTGTTCTATGTAATCCTGGATTCTTAATGAAGTTCTTTCCTGTTGTAGCTGAAATTGCTGAAATATCTCCAATATGCTCCATCATAGTAGCTAAAGCGATAGGTGCCATAACAAGAATAGCAGAAATATTAAACTTACAAATTTGAAAAGGAGGAAGTCCTACCCAACTTGCCTTTGTAACTTCTGTAAAATTCAATATTTCACTTCCATCTGCATTATGAAGCCCACAAGCATTCATTATAACAGCTGCAATATATGAAATAACCACTCCCATCAAAATAGGAATAATCTTGAACATTCCTTTTCCCCAGACATTGAAAATGATTATAGTCGCTAGTGCAATAATGGCTATTATCCAGTTGGTTGAAGCGTTGGATACAGCCGAAGGCGCAAGGGTAAGTCCTATACATATAATAATAGGTCCAGTTACAACTGGTGGTAAATATCTCATTGCCTTTTGTACACCGATAAGTTTTACTAATAACGCTAATACAAGATAAAGCAATCCTGCTACAACAATACCACCGCACGCATATGGAAGTTTTTCGCCCATACTCATGTCTTTAAATATTCCGGTGTCTAAATTTGCTACTGTTGCAAATCCTCCCAAAAATGCAAATGAAGAGCCAAGAAATGCTGGCACTTGTAGTTTTGTGCATATATGGAAAAATAATGTTCCTAAACCAGCACAAATCAACGTAACTTGAACCGAAAGACCCTCTCCCTGAAAATATCCATCCACCAAGATAGGGACAAGAATTGTAGCTCCAAACATAGCAAACATATGCTGTAGTCCTAATAGCAACATCTTAGGAATGCCTAATTGTCTAGCATCCGTAACTGTTTCTTTCTGATTATTCATAATAGAATATCCTCCTTAAGTTTTCTAAATAAATTATAATTTTTTTCTAAAGATTTTACAAGGTAATTTAGCAATAAAATATATTAAAATATAAAGGAGTCCTTATTGACTTCTTTAATAAATTAAAATACAATTTATATAATAAAAATTATGGAGGCTACTATGGAAAAAATGGATAATGTCTTTGTACTGGATCACCCACTTATTCAGCACAAAATATCAATTTTAAGGAACGAGAACACTGGAACAAATGAATTCAGAGCGCTTATAGAAGAAATCGCTGTTCTTATGGGATATGAGGCCTTAAGGGATCTCCCTACTGAGGATGTTGAGATTAAAACACCTATCGAAACTTGCATGACCCCTATGATTGCAGGAAAGAAGATGGCTATTGTACCTATCCTCCGTGCTGGACTTGGAATGGTTAATGGTATTCTCGCACTTGTTCCATCGGCAAAAGTAGGTCATATCGGTCTCTATCGTGATCCAAAGACACATGAACCACATGAATATTATTGCAAGTTACCTGAACCTATTGATCAGAGAACTATTGTTGTAGTTGATCCTATGCTGGCAACTGGCGGTTCCGGAGCTGAGGCTGTAGATTTTATTAAGCAGCATGGTGGAAAGAACATTAAATTTATGTGTATTATTGCCGCTCCAGAGGGGCTTAAAAAACTTCACGAAGCTCATCCTGATATTCAAATTTATGTTGGTCACCTTGATAGATGTTTAAATGAAGATGCCTACATTTGTCCAGGTCTTGGTGATGCTGGTGACAGAATTTTCGGAACAAAATAACACTTATCACAATTAGAGAGAACTTATGAATTTTATACTAATAAATGGCCCTGTTGAGACTCTTACCTTTTTTTCTAACAAAATCGGCGAAGAGCTGATTAACCAAGGACACGATATTTTTATCTTTAAAATGGACTCACCTATATATTCATTAAGTGGCATGGTGGATTACTGCAATCAGTCTTCCTCCGTGCCTATTCTTATTACTTTTAATCATATGGGCTTGTCAGGTGAAGATTATCTTACTGATAAGCAGGGAATTTTGTTTTTCGATGAATTCGAAATTAAATGTATTGATATTATCGTTGATCACCCCCTTTACTATCACAAGGTAATGAATTTATGTCCGAAAAAATACATAGAAATATTTATTGACCCCGAACATGAACGCTATTCTCGCAGATTTTATCCACACATTAAACACAGATATACTATGCCACTTCCTGGTACATCTTATATAGAGCATTCTTTGCATCCTAAGAAAATCCAGAACCGCCCTATCGATATTGTTTTCACTGGAAACTATACACCTCCCACTAAGTTAGAGCATCACCTTACTGGATTAGATAATGACTACAAGTCCTTCTACTATTCAATAATAGATGAACTTTTAGCCTCACCCGACACAAATTTAAGTACTGCGCTGGAGTCATCTATTAAAAAGGAACTAGGAAATGTATCAGACAATGATTTGGCATCTGCCATGGCAGGAATGATATTTATTGACTTATATATAAGATTTCATTTTCGTGGCTTAGCTGTTTCAACTATTGCAGATTCTGGCATTCCTGTTCATTTATTTGGCAATGGATGGGATCTACTAAAATGCAAGAACCCACAAAATCTTATAATTCATGGTTCTACTAGCTCTAGCGGATGCCATGAAGCTATTGCCGATTCCAAGATATCTTTGAATGTTATGCCTTGGTTCAAAGAAGGCTGCCACGACAGAGTTTTTAACTCCATTTCAAATGGCAGCGTTTGTTTGACAGATCATAGCAAATATTTAGATATATATTTCAAGGATAGGTACAACATAACATTCTTTGACCTAAAGAAAATAGACGAATTACCTTCAATTGTCGAATCTTTGCTTAATAGTCCAGAGGAATTACAAAAAATTGCTGACAATGCTGTCAGCAAAGCAAATTCTCTCATGACTTGGAACATATTCGTTGCAAAGATTCTTGTGCTATGCAAAAATTTCTAGCTTGTGCTACTGCTTTGCTATACTTTTTTGATTTCTAATTATTCTTTTTTGTTCTTTCTCTTTCTCGATAATTTTATGTGTCCACGCACAGAATAATACAGCTCATTCTATTCAAAGCCCATAACATATAATTCATACATCTGATCATCGTAATCGTCAGTGTACTTATCCATTTCCTTAATAACCCGAAGAAGTCTTGCCATCCTTTCATCCTCCGTAGTTCGATTACCTATAGATTCTAAGATTTCCTCACGCAGAGCCCCTACACTTTCCATAGAATCCCTTCTGGAAATTCCAAACTCCTTGGATATCCGTCCAAGAGCATAGGACAGTTCATAATTTCCTAATAAAATAACATGTTCAAAATCACATTTTCTTTCCACTGCCATCTTAGCAAGTAATGGAACCATAAAATCACCCTTTCTTTTGCGCAAAGTCATCACTAGTATAGACAATTTTTATTTACTAATCAAGCAAAAATCTTCGAAAAAATCACCACTGAATCTGGAATCTCAGTGGTGACTTTATAAATATTCTTAGTATTTTCATTCATATTTTAAATAGAATATGTCTTTAAATTTCTATTTTACCCAGTTTACTAATCTTACTCTGCTGCAGGGGTTGTTGTATCATTTTCTGTTGTTTCCTCAGCAGGTGTCGTAGCAGAACCTTCAACAACCTTTGCACCCTTAGCTACAAATTCCTGAACCTTGTATGTTAATACTGCAGTCTTAAATTCTTCTTCTGTAGTATCCGTATATGCTGTTGTAAATTCTTCTACTGTATCATATCCATAATTCTTGGCAAACTCAAACATAATACGGTTGTAATCTTCTTCAGTTACTTCAATTGACTCTGCTTCCGCTATAGCTGCAATAACCATATCTTCTTTTAGATATTTTAATGTTTTGTTCTTCATATCAGCATTCCACTCATCTCTAGTCATACTTGTAAGAGAAAGATACTCATCAAGATTGTATCCGTAATAATTGTAAATGTATGCTTCCTGACCTTCGCTTACATATTTGTAATAATCATCATATTCTTCTTTATTGTAACTCTTAACAACTGCATTATCTAGTACACTATCCCAAATAGCTGAATATACATTGTTTGTGTACATTGTACTTTTTACATATTCATAAAATTCACTAACAGTTGTAAAACCTAATGGTCCATAATTTGTTGATACAAACTCGTCATTTAATTCTGGAACAACTGTAACTACTATGGACTTAATAGTTGCTGAATAATGAACAGCTTTTCCAGCAACATCTGTTGTTGCAAAATCTTCTGGCAATGTCAAATCCATCTCAACGGTCTCACCTACAGAATGTCCAATAAGAGCATCTACGAATCCTTTAACACTAAATCCTGTATCACTCATAGAAATAACTGTTCCTTCAGATGTTCCACCTGCGAATTCTTTTCCATCTACTGTTCCTTTATATGAAACTTTAATTTTCATTCCTTCTTCAACTGTGCCCTCTTCAACATACTCGGTAGTAGCATCCATATTTAAAATGTAATCTACTGTTGACTCTAAGGCAGTATCTGTTACTTTAACATCATCCTCATATGCTGTAAGACCTAAGTACTCACCGAGGGTAATTTCTCCATCACCAAACACGACTTCTTCTGATTCTGCAACTGTTGTTTGCTCCTCAGTATCTTCTCCACAGCCAGTCATTGAGAAAACTGTACACATACAAAGAGCTACTGCTAAAAATTTCTTTTTCATAAAATATCCTTCCTACTGCTTATTCTCGTATAAAACCACGCTAGTTTGTTATAACATATTTTCATTTAAAAAGAAATACTTACGAATTACAATTCATAAATATTTCACCATATCCTCACATTTGCATATCTTCTTTTGCAAGAGTTTTTAATGTATCATCATCAATAGTAATATTTTCCTTTTGCATCTCTACTAATCTACCCGCCTGGTTAGAAAGGGCTTTCTCAAAATAGTTTCTTACATCTCTGGCATTTGCATAGTTTTCTCCTCTATGCTCATACGATTCACTAAAATGTGTCAACGCCATCCCTTCTGCTTCATTGGAAAGTATATATTCCTGAGATTTACACATTCCTTTTAAAATATCAAGTTGTTCAGTAGGTGTATAATCTTCAAAGAAAATAAATTTATTAAATCTACTTCTAAGTCCAGGATTTGAGCTAAGAAATTCCTCCATAAGATCTGGATATCCTGCAACAATGACTATAAGGTCATCTCTATTATCCTCCATTGCCTTAAGCAATGTGTCCACAGCTTCTTGTCCAAAATCTCCCTCTCCTTTCCCAGAAGTAAGAGTATAAGCTTCATCAATAAACAATATCCCCCCTAGGGCTTGATCCACAACCTCTCTAACCTTAATGGCCGTCTGCCCGATATAGCCACTAACCAATCCAGATCTATCAACCTCAATAAGCTGTCCCTTAGATAAAAATCCAAGAGCATAATACAACTTTGCCAATTTTCTTGCTATAGTTGTCTTTCCAGTTCCAGGATTTCCTGAAAACACCATATGCTTAGATACACTTGGTCCTTTCATGCCTCTCTCTTCACGGATTTTTTGAATCTTAAGCAAATTAACAATACTATTTATATCTTGCTTTACTTGGTGCAAACCAATAAGAGAATTAATCTCCTCTAGCAATACCGTTACATCCACTTCCTCATTTTCATATGTAGATACCTGTTTCGTATCATACTCATTTCTTGATAATCCAAACTCGCCTATATATGAATTCAACATATTGCAGTATTTTGTCATACATTCTACTTCTGCTTCACCCACAATATTGTTGTAAGAAATGTATGTACATCCCATCTCTCTATAAAGCTGGATAAGTATCTTGGCACGCTTTCCTTCATATATACTATTTTTTATCTTTTTACCTACATCAGCTAAAACAAAGCACTTGAATACAAATGGTATCTCTTTTTCAAAATCAGTAGTATTTAAGTGATTTTCATATTTAAAAGAAACTATCTGAACCCGTGACATCTTAAATCCTAACACCTCATCCAAGAATTTTAGTTCATCATCCATGAATACACCGTCAAGTGCGGACATATATATTACATATTTTAATATTTCAAATTTTAAATTTTCAGCCAGAGTTTTCTTTAATTTTTGCTTAATAATACCCGCTTTTTCGATTTCATTACAGATTTCCACACATTCATTAAGCTGAGTTTTTAACTGCTCAATTGGCACAGGATTTATGTTTTCACTCATGACAGACTCTCTTTCCCACGATATCTTTCTTGTAGTATCTTTACTGCAATACTTTTCTTGCTAGACTTTTCTTGTGATACATTCCTTGTAATACTTTTCTTGTAATACTTTTCTTGTATAGAAATTGTTATAACAATATCATATCTTGCTATGATTCTGTTATAACAATGCTATATAAATGTTCTATATAAATTCTTATATTTACTCTACAGTTTCAACTTTTATCATATTGGTATTTCCTGAAACACCTACAGGAACTCCGGCTGTAATTACCACTAAATCTCCAACATCTACAAGTCCCATATGTTTGCTTCTCTTAACTGCCTTTGTTAAAAGATCGTCTGCATCTGACATCTCTGATAGAAGAACTGGTGTTACACCCCAAGACATATTAAGCTGTCTGCATACATTTTCAGTAGTTGCACAACCTATAACCTCACAATCTGGGCGATATTTTGAAATCTTTTTTGCAGTTCTTCCTGACTTTGTAACGGTTACAATCGCTTTTGCATCTAAATCATAGGATGTAGTAACTGTAGCGTGAGAAATAGCATCAGTTACATCTGGTCTGTCCGCTCTTTCTGACTGGAAGAATCTCTTTTTATAATCAATATCTTCTTCTGTTTTTATGGCAATCTTAGACATCATCTTTACTGATTCTATTGGATATTTACCTGCCGCTGTTTCTCCTGATAACATAATAGCACTTGTTCCATCATAAATTGCATTGGCAACATCCGCTACCTCTGCTCTGGTTGGTACAGGATTGTTCATCATCGAATCCAACATCTGTGTAGCTGTAATAACCTGCTTTCCAGCATTATTTACCTTCTTGATAATCATCTTTTGGATAGCTGGAACTTCTTCTGCCGGAATCTCAACACCCATATCTCCTCTTGCCACCATAATACAATCGGATTCTGCAATAATCTCATCTATGTTTTCAACACCTTGTGCATTTTCAATTTTAGAAATAATATTAATATTAGCACCACCATTTACACTGAGTAATGCTCTCACTTCCCTAACATCGTCAGCACTTCTAACAAATGATGCAGCAACAAAATCAAATCCCATTTCTATACCAAATAGTAAATCTGATTTATCCTTTTCACTAATATATGGCATCTTTAGATCTACATTTGGAATATTAATACCTTTATGGTTCGATACCGTACCCCCAGCTATTACTTCACACTTTATATCTTCGCCTATAACTTCTTTTACTTTTAAACGAATCAATCCATCATCTATTAAAATAACGCTGCCCGATTTAATTACGTTAGGAAATTCTTTATAAGTAACTGCCACGCACTCCTTCGTTCCAATAACATCTCTAGTTGTCAATGTGAAAATATCGCCCTCTGCAAGTTCTACTTTACCCTCTGCAAATTGCTTAACTCTCACTTCTGGCCCTTTTGTATCTAATAATATAGCTGTGTATTTACCTGTCTTTTCGCGCAATGCTGCAATCTGGTTAAATCTTCGTCTATGATCCTCACGCTCTCCATGTGAAAAATTAAATCTTGCCACATCTAAGCCTTCATTTATTAATGCTTCAAGAATTCCTTCCTTGTCTGTTGCTGGTCCTAATGTACACACAATTTTTGTTTTTCTCATATTGCCTCCTATTTTTAAACATGCTTATGCATATTATTTTTCCACAATTTCTTTAAGTCTACCACATATCAAGGTGTTTTAAAAGTTATAGATTGGTAAAGATTTTTTTAAACATATTTTTAACATTTTCTAAATTTCTTAGAAGTAGCAATTTTTTTGAAAAAGGTAGACATCATTATACGTTTATGATACATTACCTTTTATCAGTAATGATTCTTATTTTGATTCGTTTTAACAACCCTTATAATGGAGGAAAACAAATGAAAACCATAAAGTACAGCAGACAACGTGAAGCAATTATAAACTTTCTTCAAACAAGAAAAGATCATCCTACTGCTGAAGTAATTTATAATAATATACGAGAAGAGTATCCTAATATTAGTATGGGTACCGTATATCGTAATCTTAATCTACTAAGTGAAACAGGTCAAATACTTAGAATTTCCCTAGAAGATAATCGCGCTCATTTCGATGGATTCACCCATGAGCATTGCCATTTCTTCTGTAGAGAATGCAAAGGCGTCTTAGACATTGAGATTGGGCAAAAAAGTATGAAAGACATTAAATCCATTGCTCAAAGAGAATTTGAAGGAAAAATAGAATGTCAAACTTCTATTTTCTATGGTGTATGTAAAACTTGTCTTGGTAAATCCAATCTCCAAACATCTCACTAATTACTTAATACAAGCCTAATAGTAACACAAATAAATTCAAAAATATTACTATACCGCACACCAATTATTTTATGACAAAGTATTTCATACTACTCATATAACAGTTAGGTGATGCGGTATTTTTATTCATTGGAAAATAATAGAACTTTTTGAATTATTTTATTGACAGACAAATAAAGTCATGTTATATTAAATCAGTAATAATTACTATTTTGTGTTTCAAAAATTGGTGCATCAATTTTTGAAAACATTAAAAATAAAACAAAGCAACTAAATTTAAAAGGAGATTAAAAAAATGGCAAAATATGTATGTACAGTATGTGGATATGTTCATGAAGGAGATTCTGCACCAGAGCAGTGTCCGGTATGTAAAGTATCATCAGATAAGTTTCAGAAACAGGAAGGCGAAAGGGTTTGGGCAGCTGAACATACTTTAGGCGTAGCTTCGGGCGCAAGCGAAGACATCATTAAAGATCTTCGTGCAAATTTTGAAGGCGAGTGTACAGAAGTTGGTATGTACTTAGCAATGGCAAGAGTTGCTCATAGAGAAGGCTACCCAGAAATAGGTATGTACTACGAAAAGGCAGCCTATGAAGAAGCAGAACACGCTGCAAAATTCGCTGAATTACTTGGCGAAGTGGTAACAAACAGTACAAAGAAAAATCTTGAATTAAGAGTAGATGCGGAAAATGGTGCAACGGCAGGAAAGACAGACCTTGCTAAGCGTGCTAAAGAACAGAACCTTGATGCAATACACGATACAGTACACGAAATGGCTCGCGATGAAGCAAGACACGGCAAAGCTTTCGAAGGATTATTAAATCGATACTTTGGCTAAGCTACAAGCCATGCAATAACATAATAATAACGCCCTGCAAGTTTACTTGTAAGGGCGTTTATTATTGCGTTATTATACGGCGCTAGCCGTCCAACGAGGAGCCACATAGTGGCTTCGAGATGGAGCTTGGCTTGTTGGCTTTATACGGCGCCCTGCAAGTTTACTTGTAAGGGCGTTTATTATTGCGTTATTATACGGCGCCAGCCGTCCAACGAGGAGCCACACAGTGGCTTCGAGATGGAGCTTGATATCCTCAAGGTTTTTCCATCGAAATATTCATTGACTATCTTATAAAATTCCAGCCACAATTGAAATGGTTTTACTTTTTCAAAAAAAATCTTGCCTTTTTCCAGATTACGTTGTATCATACTTTATGTAACATAGTTATCGATGCTACGTCATAGATTTTTATAAAGCCCGTATGGTTTTATTGATATTTGCATATGATATATTTGAATAGTCTAAAATATTCGAGACATATATTCATGTTAAAAAGGAGGTCATTATTATGTTAAAAAAACTCAAAGATCCAGGAAGTGCACTTACACATTTTATAGGAATGCTTATGGCTATGTTCGCAGCTATGCCGTTGCTAATCAAAGCCGCCCAGGGAGCCGATGTTATTCACATTGTTTCATTAGTAGTATTTGTTACTAGTATAATTCTTTTATACACAGCCTCTACTCTTTACCATTCCTTAAGACTTTCAGATAAAGGATGTAAAATATTCAAAAAGCTTGACCACATGATGATTTTCGTACTTATTGCTGGAACTTACACTCCAGTATGCCTATTGGCTTTACCACAAAGTACTGGTGTTCCAATGTTAATTGTTGTATGGAGTGTTGCTATTGTTGGTATGGTCATTAATATACTTTGGATTAACTGTCCAAAGTGGTTCTCATCTGTTATCTACATTGCTATGGGTTGGATTTGCGTAGTTGCATTTTCCCAGCTTATTAACAATCTTTCACCTTTAGCTTTTGGATGGTTACTTTCAGGTGGTATTATCTATACTCTAGGCGGTATCATTTACGCTCTTAAGCTTCCAATATTCAATTCAAAACATAAGAACTTTGGTAGCCATGAAATATTCCACTTATTCGTAATGGCTGGTAGTGCTTGTCATTTCATATTAATGTTTACATTCCTACAGTAACATTTAATGAGTATATTCTTTGGTCTGCCAATATTTTTCTTCTTCATATATATATTATATTTAGGTACGTACAAAAAAATACCCAAAACAATCCTTTCGGAAATTTTTGGGTATTTTATGTTATTTTTAATAATTTATTCTACTCATTCGTTTCATTAATTTATTTCGTTATTCCATATTCACTTCAACTTTTTTAAGATCCCAAATTTCTTTTGCATATTCCTCAATAGTTCTGTCTGATGAGAACTTACCAGATCTAGCCACATTCAGCATTGCCTTACGTGCCCATGCAAGCGGATCTCTATAGGATACTTCCACCTGTTTTTGAACCTCTGCGTATGAACGGAAATCCTTAAGAATGAAATATGCATCCGGTCTTCCATAATAGTCTGTAAGCAATGAATCATATAACTCCCTAAATCTTTCTGTATCATCAGGTGAATATGTTCCATTTATTAACTGCATAAGAACTTCTCTTATGTCCATATCATTATTGAAAATTTCTACTGGATTATATCCACCATTGCTTTCAAAATTGATAACTTCGTCTGCAGACAAACCAAAGATAAATGCATTTTCTCTTCCAACCTCTTCTACAATCTCAACATTTGCTCCATCCATAGTTCCAACGGTAAGAGCGCCATTGAGCATGAACTTCATATTTCCTGTTCCTGAAGCTTCTTTTGATGCTGTAGATATCTGCTCACTTACATCAGCTGCTGCAAAAATAAGTTCCGCATTGGATACACAATAGTTTTCAATAAAAACTACCTTGATTTTGCCATTGATTGACTTATCGTTATTGATAACATTGGCTACGCTATTTATGAGTTTGATAGTAAGTTTAGCTCTTCTATACCCTGCTGCTGCCTTTGCTCCAAAAATAAAAGTTCTTGGGAAGAAATCTCTTTCCGGATGGTCTTTTATTTGATTATATAAATACATTACGTGGAAAATGTTTAATAATTGCCTTTTGTATTCATGTAATCTCTTAACCTGCACATCAAATATAGAATGTGGATCTACATCAATTCCATTGTGTTCTTTAATATATTTTGCAAGTCTTACTTTGTTTTTAAATTTAATTCCAATGAATTCCTGTTGACAAGCGTTATCATCTATAAGTGATTCAATACCTTTAATGACTGACAGGTCTGTTGTCCAGCTATCACCCACCTTAGATGTTATCCAATTTGCCAGTAGTGGATTTCCGTGAAGAAGGAACCTTCTTTGTGTAATACCATTTGTTTTATTATTGAATTTTTCTGGCATCATCTCATAGAAGTCTTTAAGTTCCTGTTTTATTAATATCTCTGTATGAAGCCTTGCAACTCCATTTACAGAAAATCCTGCGTAGATTGCCAAGTGTGCCATTCTGATTTGATTATCATGAATTATTGACATTTTGGCTACTTTTTCTTCATCTCCATTAAAAGCTGCCTTTATTTTTTCGACGAATCTTCTATCTATTTCTTTAATAATCTCATAACATCTAGGAAGAAGGTTTGAGAACAAATCCACTGGCCATTTTTCTAATGCTTCCGCCATAATTGTATGGTTTGTGTATGCCGTAGATTTTGTTGTAACTTCCCAAGCAGCATCCCACCCAAGATCATATTCATCCATTAATAATCTCATAAGTTCAGCTACACAAACAGTCGGATGAGTGTCATTTAATTGAAATACTATTTTTTCATAACATTTCGTAATATCATTATGATTGTCCATATACTTTTTAAGTGCTGTCTGAACACTGGCTGATACAAAGAAATACTGCTGCTTCAAGCGAAGTTCTTTACCTGCATAATGGTCGTCGCACGGATATAAAACTTCAACTATATTCTTTGCCAAACTCTCTTCTTCAGTTGCCTTAATGTAATCGCCTCTGTTAAATGAGTCTAGCACAAAATGCTGAATAGGTTCTGCATCCCAGATACGCAATGTATTTACTACATTGTTGCCATATCCCACAATTGGAAGGTCATATGGAATAGCTCTTACAGATCTAAATCCGTCCTGCTTAACTCTTCCTTTTCCATCCTCTCCAGTTTCCCAATGTGTGTATCCGCCAAATTTAACTTCGCAGGCATATTCCTCTCTGCGAACTTCAAAGGGATTGCCATTCAATAGCCAGTTATCAGGTACTTCCACCTGATATCCATCTCTTATTTCTTGCTTAAACATTCCATATCTATATCTAATTCCACATCCGTATGCTGGATATCCTAATGTAGCTAACGAATCAAGAAAACATGCTGCAAGTCTTCCAAGTCCACCATTTCCAAGAGCAGCATCTGGCTCCTGGTCTTCAAGGACATTGAGATCAAGACCTAATTCCTCAATAGCTTCCTTAATTTCGTCTCTTGCTGCGAGATTGATAATAATATTACCAAGCGCACGACCTGTAAGGAATTCCATCGATAAATAGTAAACTGTCTTAACATCCTGCTCCTCATATTCCTTATGAGTTGCAATCCACTGGTCTATTATATAATCTTTAAGACCATATGCTACTCCTTGAAAAATCTCAAGGATAGTAGCATCTTCCATATTTCTTCGTGAAACAACTTTAACGTAACCTCTAACTTCTTTTTGGAACTCTTCCTTCGAAAAATCTGACATCATGTCCTCCTTAATTGTGTATTATTTCTTTACACCAAGTGTTACATCTTCGCCATTAACATTCCAATCCTTCACATATCCATCTGTACTGCCTGTAACAATGTCTGTTGCCAATACTTCTGACATTACCACATCAGTATTACGTTTGATAATATCGACAATCTTATCATTTCCACTTGCATAGATAATAATCTTATCCGTTACCTCAAAATCAGCTTCTTTTCTCATAGTCTGAATCTTTGAAATAATCTCTCTTACGAATCCTTCCTCGACAAGTTCTGGAGTAAGGTTTGTATCCATTACAACTGTAATACCGTTATCATTTTCAGATACATATCCTTCCATCTGTGCCATTTCGATAAGAAGATCTTCTTCGGTAAGTTCAATATCTGCTCCGCCTGCAGCAAATTTTAAAACTCCATTTGCATTTAATTCATCCATCGCTGCATTGCCATCTAGTGCAGATAAATGCTCTCTAATTGCGCCTAATTGCTTACCATATTTAGGTCCTACTGTCTTAAGCTGTGGCTTAAATGCGTATGTTGTAAAGTTTCTAACATCCTGAGTAAATTCAACATTCTTAACATTTAATTCGTCAGCAACTATCTCCTTGTAGAACTGTGAAAGTTCCCAATCTGCCTTAACGTACATCTGGCCAATTGGCTGTCTATTCTTGATGTTTGATGCGTTTCTACACGCACGTCCCATTACAACTACATCAAGAACTTTTTCCATCTGGTCCTCAAGTTCTTTGTCAATATACTCTTCCTTCACTTCTGGGAAGTCACAAAGGTGAATTGAAATTGGCGCTGTAGGATCAATTTTTCTTACAAGATTCTGATAAATATCCTCTGTCATAAATGGAATCATTGGTGCTGCTGCTTTACTAATCTCAACTAATGCTGTGTAAAGTGTCATATACGCATTGATCTTATCCTGTGGCATATCCTTACCCCAGAATCTATCTCTAGAACGTCTTACATACCAATTACTCATCTCATCTACGAAATCCTGTAATGCTCTAGCCGCTTCAGGGATTCTGTAATTTTCTAAGTTGGTATCAACTGTTTTAATAACTGTATTTAATTTAGATAGTAACCATTTATCCATAACTGGTAATTTATCATACTCTAATGAATAATCAGCTGGATTGAAATTATCAATATTTGCATAAAGTACATAGAATGCGTAGGTGTTCCATAGCGTACCCATGAACTTTCTCTGTCCTTCTGTAACAGCCTTATCATGGAATCTATTCGGAAGCCATGGAGCTGAATTGATGTAGAAATACCATCTAATTGCATCCGCACCGTGAGCGTCAAGGGCTGTGAATGGATCAACTGCATTACCCTTAGATTTACTCATCTTCTGTCCATTTTCATCTTGAACATGACCAAGTACGATAACGTTCTTGTATGGTGCCTTGTTAAATAAGAGTGTAGACTCTGCAAGCAAAGTATAGAACCATCCACGTGTCTGATCTACAGCCTCTGAAATAAAGTCAGCAGGGAATTGTGCATCAAATAGTTCCTTATTTTCAAATGGATAATGATGCTGTGCAAATGGCATTGCTCCTGAATCAAACCAGCAGTCTAATACTTCTGGAATTCTATTCATCTGCTTGCCACATTCTGGACAAGTAATTGTAATCTCATCAATGTATGGTCTGTGAAATTCAACTGTCTCCGCTTTAGGATTTCCGCTCATCTTTACTAATTCTTCACGGCTTCCTACTGCGTGCTGATGTCCACATTCACATTCCCAAATGTTCATTGGAGTTCCCCAATAACGGTTACGTGAAACGCCCCAATCCTGTACGTTCTCAAGCCAGTTACCAAAACGTCCTGTACCAATAGCTTCAGGAATCCAATTAATTGTATTATTATTTCTAATAAGGTCTTCTTTAACAGCTGTCATCTTAATGAACCAAGATTCACGAGCATAATAAATAAGTGGAGTATCACATCTCCAACAATGTGGATAGCTATGCTCAAATGCTGGTGCTTCATATAAAAGTCCATTGGTCTCTAAGTCCTTTAATACCATAGGATCAGCCTTCTTACAGAAAACTCCGGCATATGGTGTTTCCTGCGTCATCTCTCCCTTGCCATTAACTAATTGAACAAAAGGAAGATCATAGTTACGTCCAACTTTGGCATCATCTTCACCAAATGCAGGAGCAATATGAACCACACCAGTACCGTCTGTAAGGGTAACGTAGGTATCACATGTTACATAGTATGCCTTCTTGTTTTGTTTATTGCATACATCTACGGCATAATCAAATAATGGCTCGTATTCTTTAAATTCAAGATCCTTACCTGTGTATGTTTCTAATATTTCATATGCTGCTTTTTCTTCTACTCCATTTTCAGCATCTGCCTTTACTGCAAGCTTGCCAAGTACTGTGTCAAGAAGTGCCTGTGCCATATAGTAGGTGTATCCATCTGCTGCATTAACCTTTACATATGTCTCCACAGGATTAACACAAAGAGCCACATTTGATGGTAATGTCCAAGGTGTTGTAGTCCATGCTAAAATGTAAGCATCTTCGCCCTTAACCTTAAATCTTGCTATTGCTGACTTTTCTTTAACATCTTTATATCCTTGAGCAACCTCTTGACTTGAAAGTGGAGTTCCACAACGAGGGCAATAAGGAACAATCTTGAAACCCTTGTATAAAAGCTTCTTATCCCAAATCTGTTTTAATGCCCACCACTCAGATTCAATAAAGTTATTGTCGTATGTTACGTATGGATTTTCCATATCTGCCCAGAATCCTACAGTACTTGAGAAATCCTCCCACATACCTTTGTATTTCCAAACACTTTCCTTACATTTTTCAATAAAAGGCTCCATACCATATTCTTCAATCTGGTCTTTGCCATCAAGTCCCAATAATTTTTCAACTTCAAGCTCAACTGGAAGACCATGTGTATCCCATCCAGCTTTTCTAGGAACCATATATCCCTTCATTGTTCTGTATCTCGGAATCATATCCTTGATAACACGTGTAAGCACGTGTCCAATGTGAGGCTTACCATTTGCTGTTGGAGGTCCATCATAGAAAGTATAAGTCTTCCCTTCTTTTCTGTTCTCCATAGATTTTTCAAAGATATCATTATCCTTCCAGAACTGTTCTGTCTTCTTTTCTCTTTCTACAAAATTTAGATTGGTTGACACTTTGTCGTATAACATAAATTTCTCCTTTCAGAATTGTATTCATTTAGGCGTTTGCGAAACGCCACAACCCGCATATATACGGGATATTTCTTTTATAAAAAAACAACAACTCCTCACTGATTTATGGTAAAATTGAGTTATTGACAACCAATTTAATATCCATACACCAAG
>FZPS01000110.1_pt36 | contig 41459 bp, 43 predicted proteins | sample 1817821 | NCBI WGS metagenome assembly FZPS01 (sample SAMEA104158645, study PRJEB21678) | metagenome | place: Germany | collected 2015-04-21 | reverse complement strand
TGGTGTCGCGGGGCATCTGGAGTCAATAGTATTGATGTCCGAGTCAAAAAATAAGAAGGATGAAAATGACTATAAATAAGGGTCTTCTAGACATTGGAATATTCATTCGCTTGCTCTGCCTAAGATGTCATCAAAAAAAGTCCCGTTAACTTCAGATATGTTATAATAGAACTTGCAATAAATGGTATAAAAAGCCGGGTATAGCTATCAGATGAATGTTATAGTAACGCCACAGTTGGAAAAGGATTTATATTTGATTAGAATGTGGGAGGTGGTACACTGTTTGAGTATAAGTTGCTGAGTGGGCGAAGTTACTTGTATTACTAAGATAAGAAGTCTTGATATGAATACCTTTACTGATGAAATAACTATGTTTGAGAGGAGGAGAGAAAATGAGAAGAGATATATTAGAGCATTATAAAAGTACAGGAACTTATACATATGCAGGTCCATATGTAGAGTATTTTAAGAGCTTGCCCGATGACATACGTCAATTGGGAAATCTTACTTGCTCACAAGTAATCCATCGTGTTACTCTACGTGAAGGAAATTCAGGCGCCAATTCAGATTTGAGATATGGTGATATGACAAAGTTTCCTTGGTACCGGCTTCGCTGCGAAGATGATGTATTAATGACAGCTGTAGCGATGACAGCAGAGCTTTTTAGACTGGATGACAGAGGTTTTACATTCCAAAGAGCCACAGAAAACAAGATTGTCGTTACCTGCAGATATGTATCAGTTCTAATGTCTGCAATCCTCAAAGCAAAGGGAATACCATGCCGTTCAAGGGCTGGATTTGCACCATATTTTGCAGAAAACCGAAGCGGTGATCATTGGATAAATCAGTATTGGAATGACAAAGAAGACAGATGGGTAAATTTTGATGCTGATGGCTTTTTTGATGAAAAAGATTTAGGTTTTGATCAATATGACATACCAATGGATTGCTTTGACTGGTCAGCAAAAGCATGGCTTGATATTCGGAGTGGAAAAGCAGATGGCTCGCGATATGTGTATTCGGACGGATTAGGCACGAATTCGCTGAAAGCAGTCATACGAAGTATATTCTATGATTTTCATGCTTTAATGAATGATGAAATATCATACAAATTTCAGCCTTGCTATATAGATGGCAAATTCGAAAAACTAACAGAAGAAGATCTGGTTGAAATTGACGAGCTGGCGATACTGATGCTGGAACCCGATTTGAATTTTGACAAGCTTCGTGAAATCTGGGATACAAATCGCAAGTATCGAATAATGAATAGCCCACTAGTAGGAGATTGGGATAATCAATATATTATACAGAAAATCGATTGAATCGATTGACATGTTCTCTCAAACAGATGTTTTAGAAAATGCCCCATAGACATCAATTCCATCAACTCGCCCCAGCTTGAGTCCATTAATTGATGTAGAAAATAGTTAATTAAAATAAACTAGAATTTGGTCTGGACAAATATAACGATATAATGCTTATCGATGAGATATCCTCGGGCAATATGAGGGTCTATAAAGGTGAAAATGTAATAGAACCAATGGACCTATCAGACTTGTTATTTTAGACCTATAAAAGATTCCTACAATTTATGAGTCCACATACCAACAAGAAGATTGATGAGTTTGGTGATGGGGTAGCAGGCAGGTCTGGTGGCATTCAAGAAGAAGAGGCAGTTGTTTTTGCCAGGCTGATGGAGACCTATGGAGCTGATGCAATAAACTTTTCTGCTGGTACATATGCTTCTTGGGACGTTATTGTTCCTTGTGTAGGTTGTACCCAAAGATGCATGTCATTTAATGACCATGACACGCTACAAGAGGGAGACTGGGGAGTATCATGTATATTTAACCCAATGAGTAATAAGCGCTAGGCAAATTACTCTTATAATTAATATAAGACAGGATAAAAAAAGCCCCATTACCTTTTAAGGTCAGGGGCATTTGATATTTTGTTTATCCTATAAAGTCTATATCTTATCTAGAAATAAACTTAGATATAGGGTCATTATTAAGCCTGGTTCTGGCCATCCTCTTGGTCATCTTTGAGACACTTGTTTTCAACCTTCTTTAGTACAGAACCTGCAAATTCACGTCCACCTATACCAAAGGCTATGGCGAAAGCCACTGCAAATGCACCGAGTGTTATAACAAAGGCTGCATTCACTATAGAGGTTGCAATCCCTAATTGATTAAGAATTAAAAAGACTGCTAGCGTAATCACTATGGCCTTTACAACAAAAGCAATAGCTTTTGAATTTGAGAACCTTTTTAGTATGGAGCTTTCAAGCCATGTGGCGGATAGCAAGGCTACAGCAAGAATAATAATAGCGCTTATTACCAAGGGTAGGTATGAGATAATAGCTGCTCCTACGAATTGTAGAATATCTAGCTCTAATATGTTGATAGCCTCTACAATAAATAATAGGATGAGGATATACTTTACAATATCACCTATGGCTTTAGATAGGGAAAATTCTTTTAGCTTAATCTTATCTTCAGGTACGATTTTCTTTACTACTGAGTCAGTGCCTACCCCTGACAGGATTTCCTTAAGTAAATTGCCTACTATTCTTGCAATAAATGCTCCTATAATTACTACGGCGATTGCTGCAAAAATACTTGGTAGGTATAAAACAATGTCGTTTAACATAGCAATGGCTGGCTGCGAAATGGCAGAAATATTTAACACCTGTAGTGCTGCAATGAATACTGGTATTAGGATCAAGACATATACTATATAGGCTATAGCAGTAGATATAGATGTATTTTCAGTAGATGATATACCAGCCTTTTCTTGAACCTTGTCCACTTTAAGCTTCTTCAATAGTGGTGTTATTATCTGCCTTACAAGCTTTGCTATAAAGAATCCAACTACTAGTATGACTATGGCAGCTACTATATTAGGTATGTAGTTTATAAATTGACTTATAAGATTGGCGATGGGGCCAGCTGTGCTTTGCATTCCTAGTTTGTCAAGTACACTTGGTAAGAATAAGAGAAACACAACAAGGAAGACTAGCTTGCCTATAAATACCAAAGAGCTACCTGTTGCTTCGTCTGTTATTCCGAGCTTGTCAATATACTTATCAGCACGTAGCTTCTCTAATAGCTTGATTACAATATTCTTAACTAAAGCTGCAACTACTAGTGCGACTACCAGTAAAAGAATAGCTGATAATACATTTGGCAGTGTTGATAAAAAGGAGTCCAATAGATTACGTAAATAGGTCATTGAATTACCTCGCTTTCATATATTTTATCTTAAGTAGAACTGATTTCAGCTCTACTAATAGACTGGGTGTTTATTCAAGTATTCTGTATGTTCAAAGTAACCTTACAAATATAATAAGCACATGTAACTTGCATGAAACAAGAAATTTATTATTAGAATAAAAGATTCCATTTCTAAGTAATCATACCATAGTGATATACCTATATCAAAGTAATTATACAATAACATGAAAAAGGTGCTAATTGCAAGTTAAAGTGAAACACTTCTCGCTCTGTTAAAATTATCCCTGGTTTCAAAACTATAAACGAATATCCTATACCTCATAAAGAAGTGGCTATAAAAAGAGTAATATATTTTCTAGCAGAGTATGATAATCAAAATATTAGGTATCAAAAAGATGAACTGCTAGGTGCTTATCTAATGACCTATGAGGAAGCAATATCTCTTTTTCAATTTGATAACTTAAAAAAAGTGCTTGATAAGGCAAGGGACTTTATCACTGGGCGGTAACAAGTTGATAATGGAAAAACACTAGCTTGATTGACTACTAGACATAAAAGAGACTTACACGGTGGAAGTTTAATTTCCTTGTTATGGCCAAGGTAGAGTTTTATTAGAAATACAGAATAAAAAAGCATTGACATTGACGTTAGGTAATAGTTTATAGTTGTTTCTAGAGGAGGTGATGATTTGGAGTATACAGTTAATAAGCTAGCAAAGCTTGCAGGAGTTAGCACTAGAACCTTGAGGTACTATGATGAGATTGGTTTGCTTAAACCAGCTAGAGTGAGTTCAAACAGTTATAGGATCTATGGTCAAAAGGAGATTGATCGCCTGCAGCAGATAATGCTATACAGGGAGCTAGATCTGCCGCTAGAGGATATTAAAAATATTCTTGACGAGAAGAGTTTTGATGGAGAAAAAGCACTCCAAAATCATCTCACTGCCCTACTTGGTAAGAGGGAGCGAATTGATCTTCTTATTAATAACGTAGAGAAGACTATTAAAGCTTTGAAAGGAGAAACAACTATGAGTAACAAAGAGAAGTTTGATGGTTTTGGACAAAAACTTGTTAATGAAAATGAGCGCAGATACGGTAAGGAAATCCGTGAGAAATATGGTGATGAAGCTGTTGAACGCTCAAATGCAAAAGTCAGTGGTATGACAAAAGAGCAGTATGCAGAAGTTGAAAAACTGTCTAAAGAATTAAATGACATGCTAAGAGCCGCGACAGAGCTAGGAGACCCTGCTAGTGAACTTGCACAAGAAGTATGTGAAAAGCACAAACAATGGCTCTGCTATTATTGGGGAGAATACAGCAAAGAAGCTCACCTAGGACTTGCACAAATGTATGTAGATGACCCCCGCTTTACAGAATACTACGACAAGATAGCAAAGGGAGCTGCTAAGTTTCTGCGCGATGCCCTTCAGATTTATTGCAGCTAATATTCTAATATATCTTTACTTCAAAATTGCTAGGTATATAGTCAGTCCTAGAAATCAAAGGTCCAGCCAAAGTCACCATGATAGATCATTTGCTTTGACATGCCACCATCAATACAAAAATCTTGCCCGGTTATAAAACTGGCTTTATCGCTGCATAGGTAAAGCACCATATTGGCAATATCAAGGGGGTTACCCACTCTTTTAACGGGATGTTGCTCAGCATCCGGTCCCTCATAAGCTTTAAAATCAGTATCAATCCAACCAGGGGATATCGAGTTAACCCGTACCTTACCGGCAAGAGTAATTGCTAGGCAATGAGTAAGGGTGGTTATAGCTCCTTTAGCTGCGGTATAGCTTTCGGTATTTGGCTGACTCATCTTAGCTCTAGTTGAAGAAATATTGACTATGCATGCGCCCTTATTAAAATGGTTCAGAAAAAGCTTTGAAAGCATAAATGGAGCAGCAGCGCCTACCTTTAAGGCATAATTAAATTCATCATAGGAACAGTCCATGAGTCCACCTTTTGAAATCATGGCGTTATTGATAAGATAATCGATTTTTTGGTAATCACCGATTACTTTTTCCACAAAGGAATGAAGTATCTCCTCATTTGCAATGTCCCCAACAAAATAATCGTTTTCCTTAAGATCGATTATACAAACATTAGACCCTTTTTTTCTGAATTCATCACAGATGGTTTTTCCTATGCCCGAAGCGCCACCTGTTACAACAACAGTCTTATTTTTAAAGTCCATAATTTCCTCCATGAATTTATCAAATAAATACTTATACTAGTATATCAATGACAATATTACCCCTTTTACTGGATGCCTAATAAAAGGGGTAGTAAGCATATTTATTGTTTACTCTTGCTGCTATATAGATCATTGATTCTGTTAAGCAATATTAGAAAGAATAGGACATAAGCTATTGCCATTATTATATGGCCTAAGCCTGCTATACCTGAGATCGATGAATCTATCATTGTAGATATATCAAGTTTTAATACCTCTACATATCCGCGTACTGCCATCATTACAACAGTTAATACAAGCCCGATATTGTAAGTTATAAAGAATCCATTAAATCTCTTATTCTTAGTTAGTTCAAATAATTTCTCTAGTATTAGAACAATTATAAAGAAAAACATCCCTAAGACTAATACATGAGTATGTAGGCCACTTAAGACTGTTTCTCCTGTATAGTCATTTAATTTTGTAAATTCCCTATAAAATACTCCTAGAAACATACCTAACATAGAATAAAAGAAACTTAGCTTTGCAATTTTTCTCATAATACACCCCTAATCATTTTGATTTATTTGAAATCTATACATGTTATTCATATCTTGCAAGCATATTTTACCATTAGCCATATATAAAAACAATACACTAGAATAAGGGCTTTGGATAGTACTAAAGACTAGATATTCCAAGGGACTGCATGTTTTCTTTGACCTGTCATCTAAAAGCAAAAAGCAGTTAAATATTAGTTAAGTATACAGTTGATAGTAACCTCCGTTTTTAATATAATGTTATTACTTGTAGCTGGTAAGGGGAGGTTTTTATGCAAAACTTTGGGATGTTTATGTTGTGGTTTTGGCTGTCCTATGCCATTGTAACAATTATCGGTATACTACATACAGTATTTAATATTTATGTTCTAAAAATGAGTCCAATGGATGAAAAGAGTATGGGTGAAGGTTACGAGAGGACAAAACCATGGCACCCACTGTATAATATTATTCTTTTCACGATTTTTGGCTGGCTCTACATGAGATCTTTGCCTGTGCCACACTTTAAAGAAGCCCTCATCACTGGTGCAATATGGGCAGGAATCTGCGTTTTATTTGATGTTTTTGGATGGGTAATAATAAAGCATCCTTGGAGTCTTAGCTTCAAAGAATTCTATATCGATTATCAACCATGGATTAGCCTGATTTACTTGGCCATACTACTAGGCCCGATAATCGGATACCTTATACTTTAATTATAAGTTATTAATTTATGTTTAGCATACTACTTATGGTGGATCTTGGGGATATGCTCTAAAGGACATAAGGGAAGCCTTATCTGACAAAGAGATAATATTGCAAGAATACAAAATCAAAACACCTGGTAACTACATACTAGAATATAGTGCATTTCCGAGATCCTATCAGGAAGGTATACTTAAAAAAGCTGAGCGTAAGATAAGCAAAATTGCCAGCTCAATACTTGAGAGCAAAAGGACAGGGTATATAAAGGCCAATCTATTAGCTAGAATGTTTCATAAACGGTCTGATAAGCAAAGGAGTAAATTTTCCGAGCTAGGCTCTGAATTTTTTGCTAGTGATAAATGCCTAAACTGTTACCAGTGCGTAAAATTATGCCCCACTGATAATATTACTTTAAGTGAAGGTATCCTAGTATGGGGAAGTAAGTGTGCCCAGTGTATGGCATGTATCCAGTGGTGTCCTCAAAAGGCAGTATCCCATCCCTTAGTGAAAAAAAGCAGAAAAAACTATACTAACCCTAAGGTAACAATAAGCCAAAGAGGCGACCTTGTATTAAAGGAAAATTAATGTTTGCGACCCTTAATAATTTTGATATGGTATTAAAAAATATTTAATAATCAAAGATAATGAAAAGAAATAGTAACATTTTTCCTAGAGCAATTCCAAGGAGGATCTCATTTTTGTATCTCTCCCATACTCTTTTGCTTTGTACTACATGCATAGAGGCAAAAGCTTGAGCATCCTCTGGATCAAGCTCTAGTAACAGGGCTTCATCCTTTACCAATACAGTATGTTCTGGGAGAATATATGTTGATGCTCGTATAATATTGCTGGACATAGGAGGAATAAGCCATCAATCCTATCTGCCATCTTGTATACTAGGCCCCTGGCTAGTAAAGCTCCATTCTTTATCGTGACAAAAGCAGATTTGTTGCTATAAGGAGGATTTTAAGTTGACTTATGGCTTTTTCAAGTGTATAACTGAGTTAGGAGCTCCATTGAGCAGGGGGTACAAAATGAATAGAGATAGTATACTAAATTCCCGCAGGCTTTCTATATTGGCATTTTCATTTTCCTTTGCCTATCTACTTTCCTTTTTATTTGAGGGACAGGTGCTCTATAGCCTACTGGATTTACTTGAAGTAAATTCCTCTACTTATATATTGGCCGCTATGATTCTCCATTTCTTAGGTCTACTCACCTGTGGTTTGTATGTAAAAACGCAAGTAGTAGCCAAAAATGTAATGGTCGCTGGTATGGGCATATGCCTAATTGCCACAATTCCCTTCTTTTTTGATCCCTCATTTTTATGGCTGCTTGGCTTAATTATTAGCGGATATACCAGTGGTTGTGCAGTGGCGTCATGGGGTTTTTTTCTAAAGGCCTTTACTCCCAAAAACGAGCGTATCAAATCCTGTGCAGATGTTCTGATATATTCTAATATTTTGATGATTGTAGTTAATGTAGTTGCCATGAACCGGTCACCACTTATTGGGCTAATCCTGTCAATGCTATGCCTATTAGTCGGAATAGTTTTTACATGGATGCTACCAGTGGACCAGGAAAAAGACCAAGATAAGGCTGCTTTGAATAAAACACAAGGCAGTATTAAAAATTCATTAATACTGCTGTGCCTTTTTGTCTTTATCATCACAATAAATTCAGGACTCATGTATCAGGTTATAAACCCCGCATTTGACCATCTAACGGGGCTGGTAAGTTGGTATTGGGCTGTCCCCTATATTGTGGCTCTTGCCATTATGCGCAACCTACCTACGAAAGCAAAGCGTTCTAGGATTTTGTATATAGGCATGGCCATGATTATGGGAGCCTTTATTAGCTTTATGTTGCTCAAGCGAAAGACATCTGACTATATTCTTGTAGACACACTAATGCTCGGTGCCTGTGGTATATATGACCTATTTTGGTGGAGCATCCTTGGAGAGATGCTGGACTATAGTGAAAAGCCTGCACAAACCTTTGGTATTGGGCTTTCTGCTAATGTATTTGGTGTCCTTTGTGGAGGGGTCCTTGGAATGACTATAAGATCTATAGGCCTTCCAAGCGCAGAGCTTGCGGTCATAGCCCTAAGTGTAGTTTGCGTTACATTAGTCATGCTGCCACCCCTAAACCGGCAGCTTGTCTTACTGCTAAAAAGCCATGCCTACCTTGCCGCCTATGATAATATGAGCCAATCACAGCAAACCCATATTGTTAGTCAAGTTAAAACCCTAGACCCACTGACTGTCCGGGAACAGGACGTACTACAACTGATCCTCTCCGGTAAGTCCAACCGTGAGATTGCTAATGCTTTGTTTATCAGTGAGAATACTGTTAAAACACATGCAAGGAGTATTTTTTCAAAATATGACGTTTCAAGTCGTGCAGAGCTAATCAGTACTCTGCTTAAAAACCAAACCCTTGGATGATATCGGATGATATAAGTAACTACATAAATATCAGATCAAACAGCCTCTCACCTAATAGAATGAGAGGTTTTTTTGTGAATTCATCCTTTTGGATGATGCACTTTTACCTATCTCTTTCTAGAATATAAGTAGGGGGAGGTATGGTGCAAATGAAATTAATCCGCAAAAGGCGTAATGGATTTGTAATAATGTTCCTAGCTAATTTTTGTTTTGCAATGTTGCTCAGTTTTGTATACAAGGAAGAAATGGTTTTCCTCTTTGGAACTATCAGCCTTATCTCTCTCCTTTTCTTAGTGAGACAAAACCGACTGCTCTATGACGCATCTCTCATTTGGGAAAATCGCATCCTTGTTGTTCCATCTATAGCTCCTAACCTATCGGGTAGGCAGATACAAAAGGATACCGAGGAAACCGTAGTATCTACCTTTGGAATCCTTTTAGGTAAACAGATTTATCGGTGGGGTCTTGATGGTATACATGGGATAAGGCTACAAACAACCCTTATTGACAAGGAACGAATATATCTTACATTCGGAGATGCAGCCCAAATAATGAGGCTAGAGATGCTTCACGGAATGTCTCAAAAGAAAGAGGTAATAATTACTGCACAAAAGTTACTTTACGAAACAGGTGTGCAAGCAGACATTATCGGATGGTGAGACTAGAAGAATTAATAAATAGAGGGGGATAAATGGCAAGAAAAGTAGAGTGGTATCACTTCTGTTTGTTATGGTAATTCTCCTGTCAGCAATAGTAGGATTTTCTGCTTGTTCACAAGGCGATGGATCAGCATCAGGCAAGGTTTCACCTAATTCAGAAAAGATAATTGGCAATGCCAAGTGAGATGGGGTAGAGATTATTACTCCCGCAGTGACCTTTTACAATACTGTAAATGGTAATTATTTCGATATGGAGCTTACAGTGGGTGGCCTAATCCCAAGAGGTTCAGAAAACGGTGACAAGGTATACATCATTGTTGTATTCAATGGCTCACTGGCCACTTATATAGAAACAGCATACGAATACGAGTGGGTCTAGAAATAAATAGGGGGCTGAGTTTATGGCGAAAAAGAAAAATAACAGTAAAATACCCCTACCAATTGTCATAATTATCTGTGCAGTTCTACTGTATGCCAGCTATACCAGCATCAGTACCCTGGCGCTAGCGATATTTGGTGATTCAGTAATGGGTATAGTGGATAGCTATTCGAATAGGCGAGATGATACTAGGGCAGAGGAAAACCGGTCTCGTACTGTTTCCAAGGGCTATAGCTTTATAGCAAAGGGTAAAGTATACCGAGGATATGTGACCTATCTTAGTGATGAGGCATGGCCAAGTCTAGACAAAGGTGAAACCCGGCAAGAACGAATACGTTATCTTTCCTTTTTCCCCTATATCAACAAACCTGCCATGTTATCAGACTTTGACAGGTTAGGTGAGCTAGGAATCATCTATCATATCTTTACCCCTATTGGATGTCTGATATTGTTTCTACTAGTCACACGGACAGGTAGAAAGGGTAAAAGGAAGAAAAAAGGGGGGAGTAAGGCAGTAGCAAAAGCAAGCACACAGAGACAAGCCCAAATAAAAGAAAAGAGAAGCAATGGGGATATGTATTGTCAAAACTGCGGAAATAAGTTACTAAAGGAGGCAGCTTTCTGCTCTAACTGTGGTGTTAAAACGCCAAGTAGCGCAGATAACACATGTAAGGCATGTGGAATTAAGCTGCCTGAGGATAGTAAATTTTGTATCGGCTGTGGCAAGCCTATAAATTTAAAAATAGCAGTAACCATGGAACCAATGCATGAAGACTCTCCTGTATCCCCACAGAAAAGCTCAAACATGGTTGGTTTTTCCGATAGGTATAATTCACCAGAGCTACTGGCTGTTGCACAGGAAAAAAGAAAATCCTCTATTGGATGCATGTGGATAATGTTTATACTGCCCCTTATTGGTTTTCCCATCGCCGGTTTACTGATGGATGATTTCCCACTTGGAGAAGCCATCATCATCGGAGTTGGAACTGCGCTTATCTTGCTCTTTGTTAATCTGCTAGCACTAGGAAGCAGTAAAAAGCCCATCTGGGAGGGCGTGGTTGTTAACAAGTATAGCAATGAAAGGTATCAACAAAGGGATTCAAACGAGACCTACACAGAATACACAGTAGTAATCAAGACCGATGCGGGTAAGAAAAAGACCATTGTAGAACGTAGGGGTGGGGGACAAATGTATGACTATCTCTCTGTAGGTGATAGGGTCCGCTATCACCCGAGATTTGGAACATATGAGAAATACGATAAGTCCAAAGACCGGATAATCTACTGCAATGTCTGCACAAGGGTAAACCCTATACAAAACGACCGCTGTAGCTGGTGTAAAAATCTCTTATTTAAATAAATAAACTATGGCTTTATTGCTTTTCACTAAACCTAAGACGGTGGAGTTTACATCAACTAAAAAAAGGCATCAAGGAGGGCTTCATAATGAAAAAAGGCTTGATTATTGTGCTTATCTTGGCCAATTTATTGATGCTAGGGATAGGCATAGTTACAATACCGCCCAATCTACAGCTAAGAGAAGGGAGGGTAATTCCTTTAACAGGATCAGAGCAAAAATACCCCGACAAACCATCGACAGATAAGAAAACTCCGCCCACAGTCACGGAAAGCGATAGTGGTAAAGAGAAAAAGGAAACAGGTGTGAGCTTATCCACAAAGGAGCGGCCTGACTTGGAGGACTTTGCATGGTATATAGATGATACGACTACTGTTGGTATTCTATCCGATGCTAAAACTATAGATAATATAAGTCCAGTTACTGGTAGTTGGAAAGCACTCATTATTTACGATCCTAACAATGAATACGACATGAGTGCTATGGAATTTCTAAACATCTCTCTTGATGGTAGTGCGGAAAGTCTAGCCCTTACCCTTGACTGGTATCATATTTTTTGGGCAAATGAAAGCAAGTTTTTTGATGAGACAGATATGGAGGACAGTATTTTCACTGGTAAATGGGAAAATGGTGGTCTTTGGGCCTCCGGTGCTGGAACTATAAGAATTAAAAACTTTTATGAGCAAGAAGGAAAGCAGTACGCCCTTGGCTCGATGGATACACCAGACGGGATACCAGCGCTTGTAGCACTAGTGAGACCATAAATAAGGAGGTATAGAGATGGGAAGATTTTGTACAAATTGTGGCAAGGAACTTTATACTGGTGCTAGTTTTTGTGCTAAATGTGGAGCAGCAGTTCTTAAGACTTCAATAAAACCAGATACAGTAAGGCAAGCAAAACCTGCACCGAAACCGCAGGTAAAAAAAGAACCGCATGCTCTAAAAGCAAGTCTATCTCATAAAGAAGCAAGAGGAAAAAGCTCTGTAGCACTTAAGAAAAATGCTGGTCGCAATGCTTTGTGCATTATCCTTTCCCTTTTGTTAGTCATACAGCTGGCTGCAGTTGCCCTCTATGGCTGGCCTGGGCTTTTGCTTACTAACAAGGATGGGTTTGTTGAGACAGAAAAGGCGATTGTCTCACTGGATAAGGAATCGATCACATTGTCTGGTGTACGCATTGATGTTAATTCTCTAAACCTCATTGATGGTGAAAAGGAGCTAATAGTCAGGCGCAAAGAAGAAAAACTCGACCAAGACTCTGGGCTTACATCGGTAGAATACGATATTAGCCTGGGAGAAATGCATTACCTTTATGCACCCCTTACTATCACCCTTCCCTACGACAAGGCAACTGCTCAAGGTGGCGATATTGCAATAGAACACTACAATAGTGACTATGAATTGTGGATACCCCAGGTTACTGTCAATAATGGAGATGGAACTGTCTCTGCAAGTCTGACATCCCTGTCACCTGTAAAGCTCGTATATCTTGGCAAGGATTATCCTTCTAGTGTTTTTTACATTTCAGAAAAGGATTCGAACTATGCAAAGATGACGGTAAACCATCGATATTGGGATATCATAAAGAACCAAGCACGAGATGATGCCAAGGTAGTTGTAAAAGATTTCGTTGAAAACGGGAATACGAAAAACACCATGCCGTGGACAGAGAATTTACTTACACCTGAGGGCATTGACAAGACCAATAATATATATAGCATATTCGATGAGCTGGTAAACACAATAAGCTCCTTTACAAAACTCACATCTATGAAGATGAGCCATACCGTTGAAAAGGTATCAAATGGTGTATCAGTAGTTGGCCTTGGGATAGCATTAACTCAGCTTGGGATAGATCTTGCTAATTCACAGGGTGATGATAGGAATGCAGCAGTAAATCTGTACAAGAATATTTTTTCAAGTAGTGGCTCCTTATTTTCTTATATGACAGGTTACTGGTCTTTGCCCTTTAGTGCAGCCTTTCTCGGTGTTGCTGTCCTAGCATATGGGCTAGACTATGGTGTAGAAATGGCAGAGGACTACAAGGAGTCAGTTAACAGGGCTATATTCGACCAGTATTTCAAGGACTATGCAAGGTTTAATGAGCAGTATTGGTACAAACTTTTTGTTGAAAGCTACTGGCATGAATGGCAGAATGGAACAGCATCGGCTGAAGGTATAGAAGAGGCATATAAGACTGTACTAGATGGGATTGATAAGTACACCGAGCAATTCTGGGCAGACGTATTTAGGGAGGGTAGCGACGCCTTGACCTTTGCTGTAGGTGAAGCCGATAAAATAAACTATTATAAACCGACTGCAGAACAAAAGTCAGACTATACTGAGGGGCTTAGAAGGTATATGTATGCACGGTTTAGGGAGAAAGTCATACCCTGGATAGAACAGTTTATAATCAAACAGCAACAAGATGCCCTTTATGCTTCCCTGAATAAGCTCTGCGAACCCTTCAATGAATACTATAGCGTTCAGATTCAGGAGATAGCACCGGTAGATTCTGCTGATCCTTGTAAATATCAAGAACATACGATAAGGTTTGCTAACGAAAGTGGCTTTGCCCTTGTAGATATAGTAGATACATGGACCTTACATGCACCGCAAGACGATGACCAATGGGCAGTAAGGAGCGAGTTCACATTTCTTTCCTACCTTCTGGCTGGAGCTCCAGACAGAATAATGCTATTTCCAAAGGGAAGTGACGCAAAAAAAACGGAAGATGCAACTTTAACTCAAAGCTTCTCTGTGGAAGAGGAATTCACCTTGATATGGTTAGAACAGGAAGAAAAAGACCATGACTACTATTTGGTTGAAAGATATGACTTTGACAACAGATACCTTTACTATGATGGCTATGGATACAAAATCATGGCTCTTAAGCAGGATCCTCAAACAAATGGCATCACGGAACATTTGACTAGGGGCTTAGATGCAGAGGTAAAAGAGGATAGTTATCATGAATTTTCTTATGATCCTTCTTCTGGATTTCTTAAGTCAAGAAGAGAGGATTATTACCAAGAGCTAAAGCCTAACCAAGATTGGACAGCTTTTAGAGGATACGATTCTACTCCTGAGTACCTTGCAGGTAAATGGGGCTTAGAGGAAGGCAGAACAGGCAAAAACAAGTATGTATATACGAGATATCTTAAAGTAAAGCAGGTCTCTCCAGGAAAATGGCAGGTAGATGAAACAGGAGAAATAATAGAATATGTGGAAAACGCCTTTGATTTTAGTGACAATCAAGAAAAACGTCTTGAGTCACCTTCTGGGCAGAGTTTTCTGTCAGAAGCACGTTCCTTTGCTACTGAGATAGGCGTTGAAATGTATGATGGTCAAGGATACGATTAACAGCTAGGCAATATATGAGTATTTTAAACTAACCTAGCAGTAGAAAGTTTTATATTGCTAGAAAGGAAGATAAAAGTTATATGTCTGTTAAAGCAAGGCGGGTCCTTTTGCGAATTTCATCTGTATTGATGCTAGTTACCGCCCTACCTATGATGCTATGGTGCTTTAATCTTATAAACAATGCGGCCTTGGATAGCAGCTATGGTGGGATAGGGTGTTTTGTGGCTGGGATAGTCTATGTTTTTTCCATGGTGACTGCCATAGCAGGCCTAGTCTTTGCAAGGAAAGATCACCGCTATGGTTGGTGCAGGATACTTGCCTACATCCAACTGCTAGTAGGAGTACTTTTGATAGTACCACTTATAACTTATGCCGTCCTTACCTTGCCACCACTTTACCTTTTAACCATCCTATACCTGTTTGCTGTGGGCTGGGGCAGACCTAAATTAGCATAGTAAAAAAGTGTGTGTACTGGGACAAGCACAATAACCACAATGACAATAGTAATCAGCCCAAAGACTTTAATGACATCTGTAATCAGCTCAAAATGCAATTATTTAATAAGGAGGAGTTTATAATGATGAGATTTACTAGTTTACTAGAGGCCGCAGAGCTTGCTAAAAGCCTAGCTACGGACTGGCGCTTTGTCTATTCAAGTGAAAGATACGATGTAAAAGGTTTATTAACACTTGCACAGACAAGTGACAGTGAAGATCCCATCGATGAGGACTGCTATTATGTAGTATCTGCCTCTGGAGCAATTGGCTATTGTGACTACAACAATGATATAGACTGGTTGTTTATATCAGACTCTAGTGTAGAAACCGATCTACCATCGACTTATCAGTTATTTTCAAAAGGCAATTTTTGTAGCAAATGTGGAAATAGCATAATGCCTAGCAATAAGTTTTGTGGTAATTGTGGAAACGCCCTATGAGAAATGCTAGAGGGTGATAGCTTCTAGTTATAATGCTACAGCAAGAACATATTAAGTAGTAGTCGACCTTTACTATATATATTAAGGACAGAATAAACTTTGATAAACTCATATGACACTATTATAGAACCTGCGGTACTTGAAAGAAAGGGATTGTACCACAGGTTTATAACTGATATACTATTGGCATGATTTAACAATAATAAGATTTATAGACTTTAACTTTCAACCTTTTTGGGGGTAGCTAGAATAAAACGGAATCTTAATTTTAGTGGATGTGATCTTATTGAGTCTTGTAAGGAAAAGATTAAAAACTGCAAGTGCAAGATATACAGGAAGGGCAAGAACTGGTATTGTGAGCTAGATGGTGTGAGGATAACTGTGAACTCATATAGCGATACAATAATAACTGCCTATCAAATGAGAAAGGGATAATTATTATAATCTAAATCCATAGGAGAATAATTTGGACCATTTCAAAGTTACAAAGAAATAAGTTATAGGCCAATATCAATGGAGGTAGAAAATGAAAGAGGGGTTAATAAAAGAAATCATAGCACATGGAGACAGAGCTACTATAGTATCTATTTCACGTTTTGAAGAGTTAAAGAGTGAATTAGAATCTTTAAAAAGTAAAAGGATTACAGCCTGATAAATCGACATGTTAATATCTGTAATTACCCTTTATTTTTTTATTTTTTGGTGGTAAAGTATATTGTATAAACTTATAAGTTATAGTTTGCTATCTGATGATATCTTTAAGTACAAGAGCAGAATATTATTTATATAACTTACTACAGTTTTTGTTCAATGTAGGCATGAACTATGGATACATAGTTGACTACCACCTATATAGTTAAAAAGATAAATCAGATTGCCTAAAGAGTTTAATATAAGAACCAATCATAAATGGTACAAGGGCTTTTAACAGGAGGAATTATGAATATTATTATTATCGGTGACGGTAAAGTAGGCTATAGCTTGGCTGAAAATCTTTCAAGAGAAAATCATAATGTAACCATTATTGACAAAGACTCAGAAGCATTAAGAAAGGCCGAAGAAAACCTAGACGTAATGTGTATCAAGGGGAATGGTGTCAGCACAAAAATACTTATGGAAGCTGGTGTGGACCGTAGTGACTTAATTATTGCTGCGACTACTAGCGATGAAATGAATATGGTATGCTGTCTTACCGCAAAAATGCTTGGTGTAGAGCATACAATCGCTAGAATAAGAGATCCTGAATATGCCAGTGAGCTTTCGCTTTTGAAAAAAGAGCTGGGCTTAGATATGGTTATTAACCCCGAACAGGCTGCAGGAAGTGAAATAACCCGCCTTATAAAATTTCCACCTGCCACTAACGTTGAGATCTTTGCCAAGGGACGGGTTGAAATGGTGGAGATCAATGTAACCAATAGCATGGCAATAGCTGATATGTATTTAAAGGATATATCCCATAGATTTCCTTCATCTGTCCTAATAGGTGCAGTACACCGTGGAGATGAAGTTATAATCCCTAATGGTGAATTTATGATCAAAGAGAATGATTCTATATATATTATTGGGCAGCCATCAAGGGTCTACGACTTTTGCACCCGTATAGGCATTTACATCCAAAAAATTAGTAGTGTCATGGTTATGGGTGGTGGGCGAGTTGCATACTATCTAACAAAATATCTGGAAGACATGAATATCAAGGTGAAAATTATAGAGATTGATCGCGCTAGGTGTATGGAATTAACTGAACTAGTACCCCATGCTTTAGTTATTTGCGGAGATGGTTCCGATGAAGAATTATTAATTTCTGAAAATTTTAGTGACATGGGTGCCTTTGTAGCTATCACAGGTCGAGATGAAGACAATCTTATATCAGCTTTATTAGCGAAACACCACAGTGTAGGCAAAATTATAGCAAAAGTCAACAAGCTTAATCATTCAGATATAATCAAGAGCCTAGGCATCGATAGTGTAATAAGTCCACAACTTATTACAGTAAATTATATACTAAGATATGTTAGAGGACTGCAAAATGCTATGGGTAACCCCATAAATGCCCTATACCGAATTGTTGGAGGTCATGCAGAAGCCATTGAATTAACTGCTGGAAATTCAGCTAAATATCTAAATATTCCAATAAAGAAGCTAAACATTAAAAAAGGTATATTACTTGCAGCTATCGTTAGAAAAAACTCGATAATAATTCCTCATGGTAATGATGTGATTAAGGCAGGAGACAATGTAATCCTGATCACTAAGGATGAGATAGTAACTGACTTAGAAAATATTATTAATTGGGAGAATAACAGATGAACCATAAAATGATCTTGAAAAGTTTAGGAAGTGTACTTTGCATAGAAGCTGTTTGTATGGTTCCCTCTCTTTTAGTGTCAATCATTTATTGCCAGGGTGATACTAGTTCTTTTCTGCTTACTATTGCAATTTTGTTATTATTAGGACTAGGATTACGCAGCGTTAAAACAGAAACGACTACTATCTATGCAAGGGATGGCTTTGCAATTGTAGCATTAGGCTGGTTATTAGTTTCCTTATTCGGAGCCTTACCCTTTCTTATAAGTGGAGCAGTTCCATCTGTGATAGATGCCCTATTTGAATCTGCCTCAGCATTTAGCACTACAGGCGCAAGTATTATAAGGGAAATAGAAGGAATCCCTAAAGGGATTGTATTTTGGAGAAGCTCTGCCCACTGGATGGGTGGTATGGGTGTTCTAGTTATGATGATAGCCATTTTACCTTCTGTAAAGGCTAGCACCCTTCATATTATGAAGGCTGAATCTCCAGGACCAGCACCTGGGAAATTTGTACCCAAGATTAAGGAAACAGCCAAAATACTATATATTATTTATATTGTCATGACTGCTGTACAAGTCATATTCCTACTAGCGGGAGGAATGCCTTTATATGATTCTCTTATTCATGCCTTTGGTACTGCTAGTACAGGTGGTTTTTCTAGCAGAAATGCTAGTGTAGGTGCATATGGAAGCGTTTATATAGAAACAGTAATAACCGTATTTATGTTACTTTTCGGTATCAATTTTTCCTTGTATTATGCCTTGCTAAAGGGCAATATGAAGTCTCTTTTCAGAGATGAAGAATTAAGGTTTTTTTTGGGTACAGTACTGGTAGCTAGTTTACTAATTGTTATAAATACCTATGGTTCGGTTTTCCAATCTATAGGTGAGTCAATAAGGTATACCTCTTTTCAAGTCAGCTCGGTCATCACAACAACTGGTTATGCTACAGCTGACTTTACCCTTTGGCCTACATTTAGCCAAGGTTTACTTGTTATATTGATGTTTATGGGTGCAAGTGCTGGCTCTACTGCAGGTGGATTGAAATGTATACGAATTTTACTATTATTTAAAATAGTAAAGAGAGAAGTAATAAAGATTATTCACCCTAGATCAGTCCAAACGGTTAAGATAAATGGGAGAATTGTGGACGAAGAGATACTTTCTGGAGTTTTGACCTTTTTCTTTGCATATATCGCTGTATTTACTATATCCATAGCTTTTGTTTTATTGGATAACAAAGATTTGCTATCCTCTTCAACAGCGGTTGTTGCATGCTTGAGTAACATTGGCCCAGGATTAGGAATAGTTGGCCCAGCAGGTAATTTTGCTGACTTTTCCTTGATCAGTAAGGCAGTATTAACATTGTGTATGATTATTGGTAGACTAGAAATTTATCCAATACTATTACTATTTGCCCCTACATTTTGGAAACGTGTTAACATATAGAAGGTATATAAAATGGAGGAGCCAACAGACTCATAGGAAAAGAGAGGAGAAAGAGAAACATGAAAGAGTATGAATTACGGGATATTGCAATAGAAAAATTAAAGGAAAGGGGAGTAACACTAGAGGATATAGCACTGATAGTAATGGAGCTACAAAAGGAATATTTACCTGATCTTACAATTGAGGAGTGCATTACTAACCTAGAGCATGTATTGAGAAAAAGAGAAGTATGTCATGCTGTTTTAACTAGTATAGCCTTAGATGAACTAGCTGAGAAAAGACTTCTGCCCCAGCCATTACAAAGTATTGTAGAATCAGATGATGGTCTATATGGCATAGATGAGGTTATACCACTTTCAATAGTCAATGTATATGGGACTATAGGCCTAACCAATTTTGGTTATTTAGACAAGAAAAAAATAGGTATAATAAAGGCTCTAGACGAAGGGAAGGCAAATGGGGTAAACACTTTCTTAGATGATATAGTAGCTGGCCTAGCCAGTGCAGCTGCATCTAGAATAGCCCATTCTAGAGAATGATTAAATCTTATCTTTTTAGATTTTGGGAAAAGGAAATTGTGGTTAAAGACTTTAAAGATTTGCTAGATGTACTTTTGTAGAATTCAGTTTTTATATACTTTAAAGGAACAGAGGAAAATAGCTACTAGATAGATTGGACAAATGGGCTAGTTTATTTATGGACTAGTAGGGGGCAAAGATGAGGACTATAGTGATTACTGGTGCTTCGTCCGGAATCGGTTTGGAAACAGCAAAAATATTAGCAAATAGGGGATACAATGTCCTAGGGATAGGCCGCAGTAGCATAAAATGCAATAGGGCTAAAGAAAGGATACTTTCCGAGAACCCAGATGCAAAAATCACCTTTTTTCTAGCTGACCTTATGAACCAAGGACAAGTAATAAAACTAGCTGAGGAACTTAACCTATACCTTGAAAGAGAGTCTAATGGACAGCTCTATGCTCTAATAAATAATGCGGGCTGTGTACGTAGCCATTATATGACTACAGACGAGGGCTATGAACAACAATTTGCAGTCAACCACCTAGCTGGTTTTTTACTTACATACAAGCTACTACCTGCTCTAGTAAAGGCAAAGGGACGAGTAATAATGACTGGTAGTAAATCCCACAAGGGTATTAGGATACGGTGGAAGGATGTAATGCTAAGTAAAAACTATAATCCTCTCACTGCCTATAAGCAGTCAAAGCTTTGTAATCTCTTATTTGCAAAGGCTTTAAACGATCGGTATGAAAAATCCGGCATCAGTGCCTATGTGGTAGACCCAGGGTTGGTTCACACTGATATAGGTAACAAGGAAACAGGGAAATTAGTAAATTACATATGGATGATCCGTAAAAGATTTGGTGTACCGCCTACACTACCTGCAAAAACCTATGCTTACTTGTGTGAAGAGGAAAGACCAGCTCAGGGACTTTATTACTATCTATGCAAGGAAGAAAAGTATAGTAGACAGGTTACCAAAGAAAATGCAGATAGGTTGTTTAAATTAAGTGAGGCCCTTTGCAATATCCAGTATCCAAAGCTATAATATAAAAAAAGTAATGGGGATAGCTTATTAGCCTATCCCCATTTTTATAGTTTCCTGCTTTATATCAGTTTACTTAGCTAGCTTAAATTTATCTAATGTTATAGAACTTTTCTTCCCATGTATCATCATCATTGTCTACGTCCCACTTATAAAAGCCCTTACCCTTGTAAGCATGGATTTCAAAGCTGAATTTTTTATCCTTATTAAAGGCTTCTCCTTTATATAAGGGTTTTTCGTCATCCCAATCGAACTCAATCTTCTGGATAAAGGTATTTGACATTCCTGACCTAGCTATTACCATTGCGGCTGCTTCATCCATGGTGATCATTTTTTCGAGGGCATGAGCAAACTCATCCCATTCGTCATCGTTTTCTACATCCCATTTCTTAAATTCCTTGCTTCTAGCATTTAGTTCAAAATCAACTTCATATCCATCCTTTAAGGCCTCGCCTTTATACAAGGGATTTTTACTATCATAGTTATATTCAATTTTTTGTACTATACCACCGAACCTATCCATAACAGCCTTTCTAGCAGCTGCTGCTGACATTAGATTATCTGTCTTTGGGCTAGCAGTTGCCTCGACTGCTTCTTTAGTAGGATCGACAGGTTTCTGGCTTGCCTTAGGTCTTGTAGTAGGAGTAGGGGAAGCTTTCTCAGTTGCTTTGCTTGTCGGTGCAGAAGTAGGCGATGGTTTTTCTGTTGGCTTGTTTGTCGGAGCAGATGTAGGCCTTGGGCTTTCCTTTGATACAGTATCTTTATAGTTATCATCCCTGTCTTTTTCAAAGGACAGTATCTCACCACTAATTGCATGGATATCAAACTCGTACTCTATGCCATCTAAGTAAAACTCCATCTCGTAGATAAATCTTCCATCATCGTATTCAAGCTCTATCTCTAGATCTTTAATATCAGACCCTTTGGCACCAACGTGGTTTACTGCTATGCTAATAGCCTTATCTGTGCCTATATAGGCCCTGTCACTGGCTTTACCAACCTTAGATGAGTTCTCAATATCTAGCTTTTTAGATTCGACTAAAAGGTTTAGATCGTTAACAGACAGCTTGGCGAGTTCTTCAAAGTCATATCCCTCATGTTTTTCGACCAGCTGCAGGACAAGCTGTGCCTTTCCTTTTGTAATCATATTTTCCTTTGCAAGATCCTCTATGTCCTTATCTTCAACTATTGATTGGCTTAAGACTGCGCCGTCTACATTGCTAGCATCTAGCAGCCTTGAAACTTCTCCTTCTAGCCTGGCCTGCAAGCTAGTACTTTTATCCTTGTTGCTATTTTCCACACTTATTAGTATAGAGTTTTGCATATCATCAATATATCCATTGGTTAACATAGAGCCAATCAAGGCATTTACTGCAATATCTAGATCTGTGTTCTTAAAATTCATATTACCAATAACTTTTTCCCCATCTTCGTTTAGGGCTTTTACCCTTATTACTTTTTCTTTTCTGTTAACCATTAACTCAATGCTTGGGTTTATATCAAATGATATAATTGAATCAATGGCCATATTTAAATAGCTTGTAAGCCCTACAAAGAGCAAGACGAATACTGCTGCAATTGTAGCAAGGGGCTTAATCCAGCTCATATTTTTACTCTTTTTACTTGTTTGTGTGTTCATCCTTAACATTTCTCCTTCTAATCCTTCACAATCAGAGAGAATAGAATCAAGAATGTCAGGAACACTATGCTGAACTGCTGTTTTGACTTTATTTTCAATATCTTTATTGTGCACTTCAATTCTCCTCCGATAGAAGTATTCTTAATTTTTTAATTGCCCTATGGTATTTTGAAAGAGCAGTGGACAGGGGGATTTTTAAAAAGCCTGCCACTTCTCTATGCTTGTAGCCTGAGACTGTATGGAGCATGATAATCTGTCTTTCCTCATCGGTTAGCTTGTCCATACATGAAACAAGCACTAGCCTGTCTTCAGCTGTAACAGATGGTATGGCTTCAAAGGCACTGTTCCAGTCCTGTGGCTTTGAATCTACTATCTTTTTTCTATTACGTAGCTTCATTAGGCTTAAATTGCGGGCAATTGTGAGTATCCAGGCTAGGGGCTTGTTCATGCTCTTGTAGCTAGCTGCAGTCTTATAGACCTGTAGATAGGTATCGTGCAGAACATCCTCTGCATCCTGTATGTTCTTTAAAAGCGATAAAGCAAAGCTATAGACAGAAGCACTTGTCATATGATAGAGGCCTGCAAGTGCGTCCTTGTCATAATTAGCAATTCTCTCGATATAGAGGTCAAGCTTCTTAGCATCAGTTTTTTTATTGACTCTATTTGTATGCCTTAGATTATCTATGCCCATCTATCTTGCTCCTTCTATTATGTTAATGCACGAGGCCTCTGTTTTATTGCATCAATATAATTTTTATCTTTATATTGATTATATACACTTAATATCAGCTCATTGAAACCTATAGGATCACAATCCTATCATAAACCCCTTTCTTCACCGTTTTACCGCTGCTTAAATACAGTTAGAAATAAACCAATAAATTTTTAAGAATAAATCTGAGTATCTGATATAGATAAAAGCTAGTAGTCACTCATTTAATAAATAGACGTACTATATAATAATAATTAAAGTGTGGAGTGATTGTCTTGTCAGCAAATATGAACTATGTGCGCCAGTCCTTAGAGCTTCATCTCTTAAGCTAAGGAAAAAAGAAAATCATACAGACAGCTAAGCAGAGTATCAATAACTCAGGCCATTGACTTAATGGATAAGGGTCAATGGCTTTTTCTTATGCTAATAAGTAGACACGAAAACGGTTTAGTTACTTTTACACAAGGCTAACTGTGCCTTTATTGTAGGCCAAAACCCTTTAGAGCGTTCTCAGTAGTGGTTAATATAGAAACCAAGCTACAAGAGTTGTATAATGTATATGAGGCGAGAAGAAGGAAGGGAGACAGAGTCATGGCTTTTATCTATTCAATGCCTACTGATATCTATTTTGGTAGGGATGTTATATTAAAAAATGATGAGGCCTTTAGTAAGTTTGGTAGTAGGGCTCTCGTGGTTACAGGCAAAAGATCTGCTAAGAAGAACGGATCTTATGACGACATAAAACAAGTACTTGCCAATACTGGGATAGATCATATTCTCTTTGATGAGGTAGAAGAAAACCCATCCCTTGAAACCATAGAAAAGGGTAGACAAGTGGGAGTCCAAAAGAGGGTGGATTTCATTATAGGAATTGGCGGAGGGTCTGCCATGGATGCTGCCAAAGCTATAGCTGTATTTATAAAAAACCCTGAGCTTAATATGGACAATATCTTTGAACAGGGAGAGCTAGACAGCATTCCAGTCATAGCTGTTGCAACTACTTCAGGGACAGGATCTGAGGTAACCCAATATAGTATTGTCACCTCAAACAAAGAAAAGACAAAGAAAAATTTAGGGCAAAAAGTCTTTCCAAAGCTAGCATTTCTAGATAGCAAGTATACACATGATTTACCCTATGATATTACAGTAAATACTGCTATAGATGCCTTTACCCACCTAGTTGAAGGCTACTTAAACACAAATAGTAGCTATATGTCAGACATTTATGGAGAAAAAGGCTTTGAACTGTTTAAATACTGTTTTAAAAAGCTACTTGATAAAGATTTGGACCAGGAATTTAGAGAAAGGGTTATGCTGGCTTCAACCTTAGCTGGGATACAAATCTCCCAGACAGGCACATCTTTACCCCATGGGATGGGATATCCCTTGACATATTACAAGGGTCTACCTCATGGTCTAGCCAACGGAGTACTTACCATGGAATACTTAAAAAGCTTTAAGGATAAGGCCAAGATTGATAGAATGCTTGCCTTATTAGGACTTGATAAGTTGTGTGATTTAGAGTCTATTTTAACTAGGCTCATTGATGTAAAGCTAGATATAAATGAGGATGAGATCTATGAATACTCTAGAGCATTTGTATCCAATAAAGCAAAGCTAAAGAACCACACAGAAAAAGTAGGACTAGAGGATATCATAGCTATCTATAAAAGGAGCCTCCTATAAAGAGTTTGAAGAAACCTTTCTTTAACGTTACTAGGGAGTCTGGACTCAAAGTGACATTTAGGCTAGGGGCATACATAGCATAGATAGCCTGTCTTGTAGTTTACTTTTTCTATAGGCATTGTGTGTTAGGATAGTAAGGCTTAGGTAAGTACTAGTTTGATCAAATATGTTTATAATAGGTTAAGATAAATAGTAAAGTAAAAGTAGAGGTAAAGGGACAGAAGAAAATGGAGAAAAAGTTTACTTTTAAATTAAATATATTAATAGCTGCACTCCTATTTGGATTATTTTTTGGTGCAGGTAATATAATATTTCCTGTACATATGGGCCAGCTAGCTGGCGCCAATAGCCTTAAGGCAACAATAGGATTTTTGATAACAGGTGTAGGACTGCCAATATTGGGGGTTATAGCATCAGCCCTTTCACAAAGTGATAGTCTCTTTGATATGGCAAGGCCTGTAAGCAAACAATACTCGATTCTCTTTACCTGTATCTTATATTTAACGATTGGTCCCCTTTTTGCAATCCCTAGGACAGCAACAGTTGCCTTTGAAGTTGGCCTAATCCCCTTTATTAGTAATAGCTATATAAGGCTAGGCCTACTGATATTTTCTGCAGTCTTTTTTATAATAACCCTTTATTATTCACTAAGGCCTGCTAGGATACTAGATTGGGTTGGAAGATATCTTACCCCTTTATTTGTTGTACTTTTATCAATCTTGTTACTTGCGACTTTTATAAAGCCAATGGGACAGGTTAGTGCCTATGAAGCACAGGGCAACTACGTAGACAGACCATTATTTACTGGCATACTAGATGGATACAATACCATGGATGCTTTAGCCTCTCTTGCCTTTGCAATTATTATCATTTCTAATATTGAAAAGTTAGGTGTAAAAAACCCTAAGAAAATTGCAAAAGAAACAGCCAAGTCAGGTTTGTTATGTGCCCTTGGAATGGGCCTTATCTATGGCTCACTAGCCTATATGGGTGCTAGTAGCCTAGCTAGTGTAGGCAGGGCAGGCAACGGTGGGGCTATACTATCTATGGTCAGTGACCATTATTTTGGCTTTATGGGCAAGCTCTTGCTAGCAGCTATTGTTACTGTAGCCTGCTTAAAGACAGCAATAGGCCTTATTACCTCCTGTGCTCAAATGTTTAGTGAGATGTTTCCAAGATCAATCTCCTATAACAAATATGCAGTTATATTTACTAGCTTTTCCTTTGCAATTGCAAATTTTGGTCTAGAAAAGATTATAAAGCTGTCAATACCAGTTCTTATGTTTCTTTACCCTCTAGCTATTACCTTGATTATCTTGTCCCTATTAGCACCAGTAATAAAGAGGCAGACTGATATATATAGATGGACAAGCCTTTTGACCCTTATAGCTGCCCTGTTTGATTTTTTTAATGCATTACCAGAGGGGATAAAGGCCAGCCCGATTATTAGCTATATGATTAGCCTGGCAGATAGCTTTTTACCTGGTTATGACTATGGCTTTGGCTGGCTTGTTCCAGCTTTTGTAGGCTTTATAATTGGATTTATTATATGGCGAATTAGGCAAAAGCAATCATTATCAAATAAAACTAGTAAGTAGATTCAGGCTAAGTATGCTTGATAGTTAAAATATATATACAGAAGAATACACTTTAGTTTCAGATTTGAGTAAATATTAAAAAGCTAAAATCAAACAGGAGTAGTGGAGGGAACATGATTATACTTATAGCAGGTGCTTCACATACAGGGAAAACCCTACTAGCACAAAAGCTTATGGAAAGATATCATTATCCTTATTTGTCTATTGATCATCTAAAGATGGGCTTGATTCGATCTGCTAATACGGACTTAACAGCAGAGGATGAAGACGAGCTTATAGAATATCTATGGCCAATAGTCAGAGAAATCATAAAAACAGCAGTGGAAAATAAGCAAAACTTGATAGTTGAGGGCTGCTATATTCCATTTAATTGGAAAGAGGATTTTGAGGAAAACTACTTATCAAAGATCAAGTACCTTTGTCTAGTAATGAGCCAAGACTATATCAAAAATAATTTTATGGCTATAAAGAAACATGCTAATGTAATAGAAAACCGCTTAGATGATTCCTATTGCACTGTAGAAACACTGCTTAGAGACAATATCTATACCTATAAAATGTGCCTTAAATACAATCTTAACTATCTGCTCATAGACAAAAGTTATGATGTGGACTTTAAGATATAAGCAAATAAAAGCTAAGATGGAAAGTATGATTAAAACTAAAGTTTAGTAGATAAGCTTATAAGCCATAGGATATTATTAAGGTAAGTCTTGACTATGTAAAAGTGTATTTTTTACCCGATAAATATCAGGAGGAAAGTAGATGAAGGAAACTATTAGGCTGGTGAAAATTGAAAATGCTGATGAAAAGGCCAATATCGTCTCTGAGGTGCTCGAAGACCTAGCAGATTGGTTTGGTATACCCGAAGCTACAAAAGCTTATATAGATGCTGCTAGAGAGCTTCCCTTATGGGCTGCAAGAAATGGTAAAGAGCTAATAGGCTTTATTACACTAAGTGAAAGCAGTCCTGAGACAGGAGAGATACATTGTATGGGTGTAAAAAGGGCCTACCATAGAAAGGGAATAGGAAAGTTGCTATTTGATGCGCTTGAGGAATATGCAAGGGGAAGCTATAAATTCCTGCAGGTAAAAACGGTAGAAGAGGGGCATTATGAGGCATATGACAAGACTGTGGCATTTTATAAGGCACTAGGCTTTTCAAAGCTAGAGGTGTTCCCAAGCTTATGGGACATAGAAAACCCATGCTTGATTATGATAAAGGCCTTATAGTGAGCTAATTAACTAGGTTCATAAACAAGTTATCCTTTATCTTCTTAACAAATAGACTAGCATTATTAAATAGAGTTATTAGATCTACTTTTACATAAAGATTGACAAACTAGCTAAAAACCAATAAAGTATTAATTGCTAAGTCAAAAGACTATTCTTAAGACAAAGCCAATAAAAAATTGTTACTGACGCTAAATACTAGCTATTAGGCGGAAGGCACAGGCAATTTCTATATTTATCCTTAGATTTTCTGCGCCTTAAAAAGGCGTATTTTTATTTTTAGGAGGCTGTACTTATGGAAACAAGAGTCGCTATCATTGGGATTATTGTCGAGGAGGGTTATTCAGTTGAAAGCCTAAATTCCACCCTAAACAAATATGGTGAATATATCATCGGTAGGATGGGCCTACCTTATCGGCAAAAGGGTATCAACATAATTAGCATTGCTGTGGATGCGCCCCAAGACATAATTTCTGCACTCTCTGGCAAGCTTGGAAGGCTACCAGGGATTAGCACAAAGGCACTTTACTCAAAGCTAGGAAATACATCTAAAAAAGAGGTGGCTGATGAAAAAACTCATAGATAAACTTTATAAAGCAAGGTCACTAACAAGAGAAGAATACAAGGAACTTATTGATAACAGAAATCCTGAGCTTGCAGACTACCTATTTGAAAGGGCTAGAGCAGTTCGGATTGAAAACTATGGCCACGATGTCTATATGCGAGGGCTTATTGAGTTTACCAACTACTGCAAAAACGATTGCTATTACTGTGGTATTCAAAGAAGCAATAGCAAGGTTCAGCGTTATCGCCTGTCCAAGAAGCAGATTCTTGAATGCTGCTTAATTGGATATGAATTGGGCTTTCGTACCTTTGTCTTACAGGGGGGCGAAGATCCCTATTTTACTGATGAAAAACTAGTAGATATAATCCATAGTATAAGAGCTAGCTATCCAGACTGTGCAATTACCCTCTCTATAGGTGAAAAGTCATATGAAAGCTACAAAGCCTATTTTGAGGCTGGTGCTGACAGATATCTACTCCGTCATGAAACAGCAGACCCTAATCACTTTAATAGGCTACATCCAAGAGAATTATCTTTAGAGAGGAGAAAACAATGCCTGTATGATTTAAAGGAAATAGGTTATCAGGTGGGGTGTGGTTTTATGGTGGGGTCTCCATACCAAACCACTGATTCTATTGTTGAAGACCTTCTCTTTATAAAGGAGCTAAATCCCCATATGATTGGTGTTGGCCCCTTTATACCTCATATGCAAACAGTCTTTGCTAATGAGGATGCAGGGACACTCGAGCTTACAGTATTTCTACTAGGGATAATCCGCTTGATGCTACCTTCTGTATTGTTGCCTGCTACAACAGCCCTAGGGACAATTGACCCTAAAGGTAGAGAACTTGGCATTTTGGCTGGAGCCAATGTTGTTATGCCCAATCTTTCGCCTATTAGCGTAAGAGAAAAGTACTCCCTATACGATAACAAGATATGTACAGGGGATGAGGCTGCAGAATGTAGGCACTGTATGCAAGGGAGGATTGAATCAATCGGTTATAAGCTGGTTACATCAAGGGGTGACCATATATCCATACTTTAAGATGATTCCATTGCTGAGGGGGAAGAAATCTCTGACCCAACTAAGAAAGGAGCTTTATTATGTATAATCCAAAATCACTAAAGGCAGAAGAATTCATTTCACACAATGAGGTTCTTGAGACACTAGACTATGCGGACAAGAACAAAAATAATCTAGAATTAATAGATTCTATCATTGAAAAGGCTAAGCTACGCAAGGGGCTCACCCATAGAGAGGCCTCGGTTTTACTAGCCTGTGATATTGAAGAAAAGAATAATGAAATTTTTAAGTTAGCTGAGCAAATCAAAAAAGACTTTTATGGCAACCGAATCGTACTATTTGCACCCCTATACCTATCTAACTACTGCGTAAATGGATGCTTATACTGTCCTTATCATGCCAAGAATAAGGATATACCAAGAAAAAAGATGACCCAAGAGCAGATCCGACAAGAGGTCATTGCCCTTCAGGATATGGGCCATAAGCGACTTGCTCTAGAATCAGGAGAGGACCCTGTAAACAACCCCATAGAGTATATACTCGAGTCCATAGAAACAATATATAGTATAAAGCATAAAAATGGTGCAATCCGCCGTATTAATGTTAATATTGCTGCAACCTCAGTTGAAAACTACAAAAGGCTAAAGGAAGCAGAAATTGGTACCTATATCCTCTTCCAAGAGACATACCACAAGGAGAGCTATGAGAGGCTGCATCCTACAGGACCCAAGCATAACTATGCCTATCATACTGAAGCCATGGACAGGGCCATGCAAGGGGGGATAGATGATGTGGGACTTGGTGTCTTATTTGGTCTGCAGATGTACCGCTATGAATTTGCAGCCCTCCTAATGCATGCTGAGCACCTAGAAGCAGTCTATGGTGTTGGCCCTCATACTATTAGTGTGCCAAGAGTTCGGCCAGCTGCAGACATTGATCCTTCATCATTTAACAACGAAATAAGTGATGATATATTTGCTAAAATTGTAGCCTGCCTTAGGATTTCAGTACCTTACACAGGCCTTATTGTATCCACTAGGGAGAGCCAGGAAAGTAGAGAAAGAGTACTACACCTTGGTGTCTCACAAATTAGTGGTGGTTCCAAGACCAGCGTAGGGGGCTATAGTGACCTTGTGGTAGAAGATGAATCTTCTGAACAATTTAGCATCAATGATACAAGGACTCTTGATGAGATTGTAAGATGGCTCATGGAGCTTGGCTATATACCTAGCTTTTGCACCGCCTGTTATAGGGAAGGTAGGACCGGTGATAGGTTTATGAGTCTGTGCAAGAGCGGACAGATACAAAACTGCTGCCATCCCAATGCCTTGATGACCTTAAAGGAATATCTAGAGGATTATGCTAGTGACCAGACCAAGATAATAGGTGAAAAGTTAATTAGTGAAGAGATAAGAAAGGTTCCCCAAGATAAGGTTAGAAGAATTGCAGAGGAAAACCTAATAAAAATCAGTGAGGGAAGCCGAGACTTTAGGTTCTAAAAGGGGTGAATGTTTGTGGGATTAAATAATACACCATCAGGAGAACGTATTCATATAGGTTTTTTTGGCAGGAGAAACTCAGGAAAATCTAGCCTTGTTAATGCAATTACAGGCCAGGACCTAGCACTTGTTTCTGATATAAAGGGTACAACGACTGATCCTGTATACAAGGCTATGGAGCTAGCCCCTCTTGGACCTGTTATGATTATTGATACACCAGGTATTGATGATAAAGGTGAGCTAGGGGACCTAAGGGTAAAAAAGACCTATCAGGTCCTAAACAAGACAGACCTAGCAATACTAGTTATTGATACAGTCTATGGCAAGGCAAAAGAGGAAAAAGAAATTGAAGCTCTTTTTAAGGAGAAAAAAATAGATTATCTTATTGTCTACAATAAGATAGACCTAGTAGCGCAAAATGCTGTTAAAGAGGACAATGTAATTTATGTGAGTGCCAAAACAGGCTATAGGATAAGAGAACTAAAAGAAAAAATTGCAGGACTGGCAATCAGTGAAAAGCCTAAACAAAGACTTGTAGCTGATCTTATTAAGCCATCTGACTTTGTAGTCTTAGTTACTCCGATAGACCAGGCTGCTCCAAAGGGTAGATTAATATTGCCCCAACAACAAACTATACGTGACATTTTGGATGCAGATGCTACTGCCATAGTAGTAAAGGATACAGATTTGAGTGATACCCTAGATGGCCTTGGGAAAAAGCCTAGGATGGTTATCACCGATAGCCAAGCTTTTGAGAGGGTCGCTGCTGTAACCCCTGAGGACATTTATCTAACTTCATTTTCCATACTATTTGCAAGATACAAGGGTATCCTTGACCATGCAGTTAAGGGTGCAAGGGCTCTAGATAAACTAGAGGATGGGGATACTATCCTAATATCAGAGGGCTGTACCCACCATAGACAGTGTGAGGATATAGGTACAGTCAAAATACCAGCTTGGATTAGAGACTATACTAAAAAAGATTTTAATTTTAAGTTTAGCTCAGGAGGCCAATACCCTACGGACCTAGCTGAATTTAAGCTAATTATCCATTGCGGGGGCTGTATGCTCAATGAAAAGGAAATGAGATACCGGCTAAATTCTGCTGTAGACCAGGGTGTGCCGATTACCAACTATGGTATTTTGATTTCTTATATGCAGGGTATTTTAGATAGGAGCATTGCAGTTTTTCCTAATTTACTAGAGCAGATTGAGGGATAAGTATAGCAAGGTCTAGGGCTTTTATATGGTTTTGTAAAAATGGCTAGCTAACTATATTAAGAAGAAGCATAACAGCAGATGTTATGCTTCTTCTTTTTTTTCAAATGAATATGGAATCGAGCAAGTAAACTTAGAATAATGCTTATAAAGACGAGGCAGAAAAATTCCTTTAGTTATTATTGGTAAAGTGGTAGAATAAATTAAGCATAAATTACAGATTCAGAAAAATGATGGCAGGCAATTTTACCAAATGAGCCTAGCTAACCAGCTTTAATCTTTATATATTCTTTAATAAATCCTTTATACAGGAGGGAGAAGGCTATGATCCTAGAAACTAAAAGATTAATTTTGCGCCCCTGGGAGGAAACAGACGCTAAATACTTATATGAATATGCAAAGGATCCAAGAGTAGGACCAAATGCTGGCTGGCCACCCCATACAAGCATTGAAAATAGCAGACAGATCATAGCAGAAGTTTTATCTGCTCCTGAAACATATGCAGTGGTACTAAAAAGCGTCGGTCATGTAGTCGGTAGTATAGGACTTATGATAGGAGATATTAGCAATATAGGGATAAGTGAGAGAGAGGGCGAGATTGGTTATTGGATAGGGGTACCCTTTTGGGGGCAGGGCCTAATCCCAGAAGCGGTCAATGAGATAATACGTTACGCCTTTGAAGACTTAAAACTTGATAGGCTCTGGTGCGGCTATTTTGAGGGTAACTTAAAGTCAAAACGGGTACAAGAAAAATGTGGTTTTAAATACCATCATACAAGGAAAGATATCCATTGGAAGCTAACAGATGATATACGGACAGAGCATATTAGCTTTCTTGACAAGGTGGACTGGGTGCTAGAAAAAGTCAGGAAAAAGGCTTAAGAGCCTTTCATTAGGCTTATGCTATTACAAATCCTTGCTAAAAAATGCACCTATTTAAGGAGCTTTAAATCAGCTTTAAATGAGCTTTAGGCTTTCTTAAGTTTTAAAGCCACCAGTACAATATTATGTATTTACAATAGGAGCAAGCAGGGGGAAAGGGGCTAATGTGATAATAAGGGAAGCTAGAGATACTGATTTTTCTCCTTTACAGGAACTATATTTACATCTACATGAAACAAGTCAATTATCACTAAACAGTGACACAAAACCTATCTGGGACTCTATTATCACTGATAAAAACTACTATATTTTACTGGGAGAGATTGATGGCAAACTAGTATCTAGTGTTACTCTTGTAATAATACCTAACCTAACCCGTGGGGCCAAGCCCTATGCAATCATAGAAAATGTCGTTACCCATGCTAATTATCGGAATAAGGGCTATGCTAAGAGGCTAATAAAAGAAGCAGTGAGGATAGCAGACCAAAGTGCCTGCTACAAGGTTATGCTTATGACAGGCTCAAAGGAAGAGTCAACCCTAAGCTTTTATGAAAAATGTGGATTTAACAGTAAAGATAAAACAGCTTATATTAGATGGCTATAAGTCATAGATAGGAGTAGGAGTTAGCGTATGAAACTACTAAAGGAAATAAATAGAAGTCAGGCTATTAATTTTGATGGAAAAAGAGTTTACAGGGAAGCAGTTAGAGGAGTAATTATTGAGGGTAGGACTCTGCTGATGGTCTATTCATCAAAACATGGTATCTACAAGTTTCCAGGTGGTGGCGTTGAAGCAGGCGAAAGCTATGAGGAGTCACTTACAAGAGAAATAGGTGAAGAAAGCGGAGCTAGGCTGTTATCTATAGATAAAGAGATAGGCAAAGTAATTGAGTTTGATAAGGCAAAGGATGAGGGATATGATGTATTTCAAATGACTTCATACTACTATAAATGCAAGGTTGATCCCAACTTAGGAGACCAGTCATTAGACCAGCATGAGATAGAATTAGGTCTCAGGCCTGAGTGGGTAGATATTGACAAAGCAATTTTAGCAAATCAAAGATTGCTAGAGACAGGCAATCCTCCAAACTGGACAGCAAGAGAGACTCATGTGCTTAAGTACATTAAAAACAAGTTAAGATTATAATGAGGATTTTAGTTGCTTTTATTATGGGCTATATTTTCTATACCTATCATGTATCAAAAGTAAGTTGACTCCTACTAGTCACAATGATAGATTTATAGTATATAAGCAAATCCTATTATTGTTTTTAGTAGTTACAATACATTGTCCTCTTAGCTATTTTCATGGAATACAAGGTTAAGACTTACTTACTTTTACCAATGAATAATATGGTGAGGATTAACCTCTTGCATACAAAGAACAAATATAGAGAGGAGTCACTATTCATGTTAAGAAAAGTACAAGTGGAAAACGGTTTACTTCAAGGTCTGCCTGCAGCCGATCCCCGGATTACAGTTTTTAAAGGCGTGCCCTTTGCTGCACCTCCTGTTGGGGACAATCGTTGGCGTGCCCCACAACCTGCACCAAATTGGGAGGGGACATTAAAGGCTTTTGAGTTTGCCCCCATTTCCATGCAGGCTACTCCTGGCCTAAATAAAGAGGACTTTTATGCTAGAGAATGGCATGTGGATCCAGATATCCCCATGGATGAGGACAATCTATATCTTAATGTATGGACGCCAGCAACTAGCCAGGACGAAAAGCTACCTGTGTATGTATGGATCTTTGGTGGAGGCTTTCAGTATGGCTATACAGCAGAAATGGAGTTTGATGGGGAGCGAATAGCCCGCAGGGGTGTAGTAGTAGTTACTGTTAACTATAGACTTGGTATCTTTGGTTTTCTAAGCCATCCTGATATAACCGCTGAAGCTCCAAATGCTCCTACTAATTTTGGCCTACTTGATCAAAAGGCTGGTATTGAATGGGTAAAACGCAATATCGCAGCCTTTGGTGGAGACCCTGACAATATCACAATCGGAGGACAATCAGCAGGTGGTGGTAGCGTAATGCACCAGCTAACTGCACCCCAGAATGAAGGGCTTTTCAATAAGGCAGTTGTTCTTAGCGGGGTTTTTGCTAGTGTATACCAAAATCGGGGGATACCCGGCTTTGGGAAAAACCTATCCCAGGCAGAGCAGGATGGGGTAAAGTTCTTTGATTTCTTGGGAGTCTCATCTCTTGAGGAGGCACGGAAGCTAGATGGTGAGTATGTTCGTTTAAAAGCCTTAGAGTACAAGGCCTTTTGGGGGCCTGTAGTTGACGAGCAATTCGTCATGGGCAATACCTTTAAGCTATTCCTTGAAAATAAACGCCTGATGGTACCAGTCCTATTAGGACATACATCTTCTGAGTTTTATAGTGTTCCAGATGTCTCTAGCCTAGACGAGTTTAAAGATATGGCCGAGCAAATGTTTGGTCCAGATGCAGATGAGTTTCTAAGACTTACTAATTATGACTCAGCTGATCTAGATCAAATAATTAAAAATGCCTCTGTAAGAACTATAGAATACGCCATACGGATAGCAGGTCAAGCAAACTCAGATACTGGCGCTAATACTCCTCTTTATTACTATAACTTTGATCCTGAAATACCAGGCTGGGATAATGCAGGAACCTTCCATTCTGCAGATCTATGGTTTTTCTTTGAAACACTTGCCAAGTGCTGGAGACCCTTTGTAGGGAAACACTACGACCTAGCTCGCCAAATGTGTAACTATCTAGCTAACTTTATCCGGTCTGGAGACCCAAATGGAAAGGATTCTACAGGAGAGGATATGCCGCAGTGGGATAGGTATACAGCTGAGGCTCCATATGGTATGGTCTTTGGTGATAAGGCCGAATTTGTTAAAGAAGAGCCAAATGATCTAATGAAATTCTTAGTCAAACACTATTTCAAGAATAACTAAGACAAGATTATCTAGTTAATTAATAAAAGGCTACCTAGTAATTAGGTGGCCTTTTACATACATAGTTTATAAATAGCAACTTGTAATCTTAAGTTTAATGACGTATGATAGGCTCTGTAGGGCCAATCATCGATAATCTAGGCCCTTGACAAAGATCTTACTTAGGGGGATATACAATGAAGTTAATTTCATGGAATATTGATTCTCTAAATGCGGCCTTAACGGGTGAGTCAGCTCGAGCTATCTTATCTCGTGATGTATTAGATACAATTACTAATTATGATCCTGATATTATTGCCATACAAGAAACCAAGCTCCCTAGCACTGGCCCTAGTAAAAAACACTTAGAGATTTTAGGAGAAAGGTTTCCTGACTATGACCTTGTTTGGACCAGCTCTCAGGAGCCTGCACGCAAGGGTTATGCAGGTACAATGTTTTTATATAAAAACTATTTAGACCCAATTGCTAGCTTTCCTAAAATAGGGGCTCCAAGTACTATGGACTTAGAGGGCCGTATTATAACCTTGGAATTTGATGACTTTTACCTAACACAGGTTTACACCCCTAATGCAGGGGATGGCTTAAACCGCCTAGATGAACGCCAGGTTTGGGATGCAAAATATGCTGATTATCTAGCTGAGCTTGACAAGGTCAAGCCCCTTATTGCAACAGGGGACTTTAATGTAGCACACAAAGAGATAGACCTAGCCCACCCTGAAAGCAATAGGATGTCTGCAGGCTTTACAGATGAAGAACGTCAAGGCTTTTCCAATTTACTAGAAAAGGGCTTCACAGATACATTTCGCCATATACATGGAGATGTAAAAGGAGCTTACACTTGGTGGGCCCAGCGTGTTAGGACTAGTAAAACCAACAACTCAGGCTGGAGAATTGATTATTTCTTAGTAAGTGATAGGATAGCAGATAGGATAGTCAGGTCTGAAATGATAGACTCAGGCCCAAGACAAGACCATACCCCTATCCTACTAGAGATTGATATAAAACCGTAAAACATTTAAGACTGGCAATTTTATTGCCAGTCTTATTTTTCTATAACTATCATTAAAATCTTTGTGTTTATATATCTAGCTATCCATTCCAATCATAATTCGATAAATATACTTAAATGCAGTAGATAGCTACTATATCTAGCCTATTTGCTTATAGGAACTTTTTTAGCTGCTGTACATTGTTTTCTTCAAACCTTAATAATCTTTCCATTAAACTTATTATGTTTGCTTCTGCCTTACTATACTTTTTCAGATTTTTTATAGCGTTGATTATACCCATGTTACTACCAACTATGAGCATCTCAGCAACATGGGATGAGCTTTTATCTACCATGGTTTGCATATTGAGCATTAAATAAGTCCTCACCTTTTCAAGTGTACTTATGCCCTTTTCATCATAGCCATGTTCATTTAGTAGCTTTTTAGACTCATCATGAATCAACTTATATTCATTATATTGTGATTCTAGGTATTCTTTAAAATTTGCATCTTCTACGATTTCCTTTAGTTTATCAATAGTAGCTACTCCCATTTGAGAGTTTTGATAGATAAAATTTAAAAGTTCTGCATTACCATTCATTGATCTATTCTCCCTTTCTATAAGCTTTATGGTAGCCAAGCTAGCTATAGTTTATCCATAGACAAGGGATAAATACTCATGTGGGACAAGTGCCTCAATAGTTAGCCTAAGGCTAGAAGAGGCCAGTAGTATTTATCTAATCTATCATAATAATTATAAAGGCTTAAGATAAACTGATGAAGATTAAAAAACTAAAAAAACTTTGGATAAACTGATGTAGAATAAAAGAAAACTAAAAAAACTTAGGATAAACTGACCTAGATTGAGAGAAAGACTATAGAAAAGTCAGCTAAAGGTGATATAATAGCTAATAAAATGTAATAAATTGTAGTTAATAATATAAAAACACACCTATACAAATACAAAATTTAGGAGGGGATTATAATGGAGTTACTCTACAAGGGAAAGACCAAGGATGTTTACAGGCTTGAGGATGGCAACTATCGCCTAGTATTTAAGGATGATCTCACAGGAGAGGATGGTGTTTTTGATCCAGGCGCCAACAGTGTTGGTCTAACAATTGAAGGTATGGGAAAGGAAAACCTTAAGGTATCAACCTTGTTCTTTGAACATCTAAATGACCACGGTATAAGGACACATTACATATGGTCCAATATTGACAAGGGTTACATGGATGTTAAGGCAGCAAAGGCCTTTGGCAAGGGAGTTGAGTTCATTTGCCGCTATAGGGCAGTTGGTAGCTTTATACGCCGCTATGGTGCTTATGTAAAGGAGGGTGACAAGCTCAATGCCTACGTAGAGGCAACCTTAAAGGATGATGAGAGGGGAGATCCCCTAATAACTGCAGAGGGATTGGAGGCTCTGGGTATTATTACAGAGGACCAGTACAAATACATAAAGAAAAATACACAGGATATAACTGCTTTGGTCAGCAAGCTATTAGACGCTAAGGGACTAGAGCTTTACGATATTAAATTGGAGTTTGGTTTGGACCAATACAACAATATAATGCTTATTGACGAGCTGTCCTCAGGCAATATGAGGGTCTATAAAGACGGCAAAGTAATAGAGCCTATGGACCTATCAGCCTTATTATTCTAGACTTAAAAATCTTCAATTTTTTGTCGTTACTTCTTGCTTTATGTAGTGAAAATGAGGGTATAATTAATCGTATCCACCTGTATTTTGGAGACTACATTAAAAGGAGTGGTGATAGATATGAATTTTGAGGCAACATTTAAGCCAATGTACATTGGGAAAATGATGGTCAAGAACAGGCTGGTCGTGCCAGCGATGGATTCTGCCATGTGTGAAGAAGACGGATCAATTGGTAAAATGGCTTGTGACTATTATGGTTCTAGAGCTGAGGGTGGGTTCGGCCTAGTAATAACTGAAATTGCTGCAGTCGATGAAAAAGCTCCAGGTATGCCAGGCCAACCAAGACTTTATTCGGATGACTATTTACCGGGACTAAAAAATCTTGCAAGAGCTATTCATAACGGGGGAGCAAAGGCTGTAGTTCAGCTACATCATGCAGGAAGGGAGACCACCTCGGCCATGATAGGCCAGACTCCAGTAGGTCCATCATCTATACCATCTGTAGTATATCGAGAGCCAGTAAATGAATACACTACAGAGGAGGTCTATGAATTAGTAGAATCATATATAAAGTCAGCAGTCAGGTGCAAAGAAGCAGGCTTTGACGGGGTAGAATTTCACAGTGCCCATGGCTATATGGGTCTACAGTTTATGAGTCCACGTACTAACAAGAGGATTGATGAGTTCGGTGGTGGAGTGGCAGGTAGGTCGTATTTCCACAAACTTATCATCGAGGGGATTAGGAGAGAATGCGGTGAAGACTTTGCTATAATAGTTAGGCTTGACTCCATCGAAGGCAGGTCTGGTGGCATTCAAGAAGAAGAGGCAGTTGTCTTTGCTAGGTTGATGGAGACCTATGGAGCTGACGCAATAAACGTTTCTGCTGGTACATATGCTTCTTGGGATGTTATTGTTCCACCAACATCCTGGCAGGAGGGCTGGAACTGGCGTATTTGCAGAAGGATAAAGGAATCTGTTAATGTACCAGTTATGCTGGCAGGTAGGTTTACTGATCCATTTATAATCGAGCAATCTATTGAACGAGGAGATACCGACTTTGTATGCTTAGGACGTCAGTCAATAGCAGATCCTGCATTCCCCAATAAAATGGCCGGTGGAAACATCGATGAAATCGTTCCTTGTGTAGGCTGTACCCAAAGATGTATGTCATTTAATGATCATGACTCACTACAAGAGGGTGATTGGGGAGTATCATGTATATTTAACCCCATGAGCAACAACCGCAAGGATGTTCAGTATGAACCAACGGATACTCCTAAAAAAGTAATGGTTATAGGAGCAGGTGTTGCAGGAATGGAGGCTGCATGGATTGCAGCAGATAGGGGTCATGATGTCACCCTTTACGAGAAAAATGATGAGAATAAGGTAGGTGGCCAGTTTTTAATAGCTGCTTATCCGCCATTTAAGCAAGAATTAATCAGGCCAATTAAGTATTACAAGCATATGTGCGAAATAAAGGGAGTCAAGATGGTCTACAACAAGGAGGTTACCACAGACTTTATTAAAGCTGAAAAGCCAGATGTACTTGTAGTAGCTACTGGAGCTGTTCCATTTAAGCTAGATATACCAGGCAAGGATGGAGACAATGTATATATGGCAAATGACGTACTAGTAGGTAAACAGATACTGGCCAATTCTGCTCTAGTAATAGGTGGTGGTATGGTAGGGGTAGAAACTGCAGAGTTTTGCAAGGATTATTGTGAACGGGTTGCAGTAGTAGAAATGCAGGATGAATTAGCCTTTGACCTTTACATGACTGTACGAGACGACCTTAAAAAGAGATTCAAGGAAAAAGGAATAGAAGTATACAAAAATACACGAGTTAAAAGGATAGGAGGCAACTGTGTATATGCTGACAAGGATGGCCAAGACATCATTCTTGATGGCTTTGATAATATCATCTTTGCTGTAGGCTCAAAAGAAGTCAACCAATTTGAAAATGTAGAGAGTCTAGCAGATGAAGTGTATGTTATTGGAGATGCTAAAAAAGCCAGAAGTGCTCTAGAAGCTATATATGAAGGCTTTAGAGTTGGTCAGGCAATTTAGTAGAAGGAGAATATTTTACTAGTATAAAGGAGCTACAAAAAAGTAGCTCCTTTATACTAGTAGCTTTATAGGTTCGCCTAGTATGGGCGCAGACTAGTATTTTTATAGTTGTTGTATAAAGAGTATTAGCTATAAAACAATCACCTATAACAAAAGAAACTAGCCCTAATAAAAAGTTTCTACATATCTATTGACAATGAGCGCTAGAACCTGCTAAAATTAATTAACATTAAATATCGCTCTACTTAAGTAGAGGCGAACAAAAATATAGCGGGCCTTTAATCCAATCCCGTGAGATTGGGAAGGACGACTAGCGGTTACACACCAACTATAGGTATGCTTATATAGTCAAGCTTAGTCAGCTTCTACCCACGGGTAGAAGCTTTTTTATATCTATAGGTGTAACACTAGGTTCTTAAGGAGAACTAACACAAAGCCTTTAATTAAGCCCTAGTTCAGAATTATAAAAGACTAATTAGGCTGGTGTGAGTTTTCCAGGTCCTCTTAAGGAGGAACAATATGTACTCACTATTTAGTACGAAAACACTAAGCAGGGGAGATATATTAAGTCTATTGAACCGTGCCCAAGCCTATATCGACCAAGGCACATATCCCTTATATCATGGTACAAT